>Ga0078894_10000317_pt1 | contig 32786 bp, 39 predicted proteins | sample LauGreSu1BDMLBSD_2_FD_67506 | JGI IMG/M metagenome (GOLD analysis project Ga0078894, IMG submission 67506) | Freshwater lake microbial communities from Lake Michigan, USA - Su13.BD.MLB.SD (version 4) (version 4) | ecosystem: Environmental > Aquatic > Freshwater > Lake | place: Lake Michigan... | reverse complement strand
ACTGGAAGCATTGCTGATAGGGTGAATGGGAAAAAGCATATGGAGGGACCACTTGTCATCGTTATACAAGGCATTACGTGTAGACGACGATATCACGGCGGCGTTCTCCAAGCCATTGCTTATTGTCCCATATGTCAGGCCGAGGTAAATGAAGAGCGAAGTCTCGATGCTTTTTGTGTTCGATGTGCGCGCTCCGAAGAATTGGTGGATGCCAACGGAAACCGTGTTCGATTCAAACCATCCACATATTATGATCAAGAGGACGGATACGCAGTGTTTCGCTATGAAAACGGGGAGATTGTGACACGGTTTCATATGGGCGAATTCCCTTGTTTCTTTCGAGGTGTACCGTGCGTGGCAGTCGATACGGGTTCTAATGACCCTATCATTGTCCGATTTCGAGAGAAGACGACGAGGGTCTGGGACAATGTATGGCGACCAGACTCGTTTCAGGTATCCGAAGAATCCGTCCATCCACCTACCGACTCCGATTGGCTCGACGCTTCCTATCCACGATGGAGTGCGTGGTCTGAAAAATTGACTACACCTGATGGCCAATAATTAGATAGAACCATGCTCCGCCTTCTCTCCACGCTCCTTCTGCTCGCATCGACATGTGCTTATCGTCAAGATCTCGCAAAACTTCCCAACGGGAATTCCTACGGACTGACGCTGGGTCATCCTGGCGGCGCAACCGGTCGCACCACAAAGATCGCATCATCCTTCTACGCAATGGGCCAAACTTGGAACAAAGCATTCTGTCTAGCGGATGCGGACGGAGATGGTCAGTCCAACGGATTGGAAATGGGTGATCCCTGTTGTAAGTGGTCGCCTGGACAGGTACCTCAATTTACATCTGGACTATCCGACCCGAACTCGGCTGCATCCACGACAATGACACCAATGCCGCCTTGTATCATGTCGTATGCCGCTGCTAATGCAAAACTACAGTGCGCAGTATGCGTTCAAGCCCTTCAACTTGATATGGTGAAACCGTCCGATAATGCGGCAGAGTTTAGTTTGACTTCTGTAAAGTCCTGTAAGGATGCGACACAGGACGATGATCAGAAGATCCTGTGCGTGGCAGCATTGATTAAGAATGCAGACCAGCTACTGATGGATCAAAAAAATGGCGTCACCCCTACCCAGTCCTGTACGAACCTAGGTCTTGTTTGTGCTCCTACTGTCGCTCCTACGAAAGCGCCCACTCTGGCTCCTACTAAGACGCCCACGACTGTCCCTACTGCTACTCCAACTGCTGCTCCTACTACTGTGCCAACTGTTGCTCCTACAGCTGTTCCTACAACATTGCCAACCGCGCCGCCACCACCTCGCACGATGAAGTACACTGTCTGAAAAAATTGACCAGACCTGACCGCAACATAAATAGTTACCCAATGTTTCGCCTTCTCTCCATTCTCGTTGTACTCTCTTCGGCGTATGCGGTTACACCAACCGCCAATTACACCCTTCAAACAGTCAATGCAACAACTGAATCCATTATCGTGGTTCCAGTGGTTGTATCTCTTGCAGTCGCAGTAGCATTTACAATTATTCTCTCTTATGCACTGTGTCGCTATTACAAAAATAAGAATGCGCAAATGGACCCAAATAAGCACGATTATCAGACCATCTATAATATGTAGGACATAAAAAATAAGATAAATGTATTTATTTTTGTTAGACCCATTTTTGTTTTACAGGATTCCAGAACTCGTCCCGTTCAGGCTTTTCTGTAATGATATAGACCGGTTCGATGCCAAAGAGCAATTCGATATCTAGTGTTTTGATATAGTCGATAAGAACGACATTCAGTGATTCTGTCTTCTCGCGTGTCACAGTGAGATACATCCAACGCTTCCGTCCATTGATGCGAATCATACAATAGGAGCGTTCCTGTGTTGGTTCGCCCATCAAGTCGCACGACAGCCATTCAAAGACAGTTCCCACATACGCCCGTGCCCGAGCTTCTGCTGCCGCTTCCCACTGAGTGGTATTGGGATTCTTTGATGGAATATTGAGACCCAGTGACGAGGGTACAATCGTTCCCTTGCACTTCTCTTCATCTTTGCGGCGCACCTCTGGCGAATAGATGGCCTTTACATTGTATTGTGGGAGACCGCCTTTATTCATAGCATTGTATTCGTTTCGATGAGTCTCTTTGGCGCGCATGTTCTCTCGCTCCTCCTTCTCCTCGTCTGTCAGCTTGTCCGTTGCATTCAGGTGGGCGAGACGCTCTGCCCACTTTTCTTTTGATTTCTTTTCATTGATTCGCCACTGTACCATCATGTCTTCGATGCGCTTTTTCTGTTCCGCGCTGTTCGGCCGCGCCTTGGGGCGAGTCCACCATTCCAGCACGTGGATGACGACAACAGCGATGAGAACGATAATGAAACTAAAAGCGACCATACTTGGATTCTTTGGTTGATTCGTTTTCTGACAGGGGATTATGTCAATTTTTTTATTCGCAAGCGCCGTCAAGCATTGCCTGTTTCTTGGCTTGGAACCGAGTAGGGTAACGATGTGTAACGTTTGTACGTTTCGGCTTATCTGAAAACATTATTAGGCACCCATACATCCCAATAATAAGGCCAGCGGAAATGCTATAATAGAGAAGAGGAGACATCTTTATTGACGTTATATCGTTTCTGTGTTTTAGGTCATTTGAATCTGGCAAGGTGGGACAAACTTCGAAATACCCTTCACATATTTCACAATCCCCTTCTTGATCACCGCCGAATCACGCAGAATCGCCATCACATTAGATCGAATCGTATCTGCCGACAATTTATGATGCGCCTGGAGCAACGTTACCAGTTCACGTACTTCGATCTGATCGCCAGGAACACACACCTTCATAATCGACGTCACCCAGATCCGTTCCTTTTCTTCTCCCGATTCGCGAAAGACCCCTTCAGGCATCACAAACGGCGCAGTGATCTCCGAAACATTTCTCACCTTTTTCAAGATCCGATCAATGCGATCCTCACATTCATCGATCAGATCTGTTGTCCATCGTCCTATCTCATCCAGATGCGCTCGATGGCGCTTCCAATCCGTTCTCCGTTTCGCCAGCTCCTCCACCGCCCGCTCCAATTCACGAATGATCTCCACGCGATCAAACCCATTATTCTCTTCACGATGATACTCCCACCAGATCCGAAATAGCCCCAGTAACATCGAGAATACCTTGTGTTCATCCTCTCCACAAAACTCTTCGAAGCGATTGATATAGATCATCATTTTGTCTCCATCAAATTCACAGATCAACGGGCTTCCTCCATTCTTCCCGTGAATGTCCGTCGATTTACTGATCATCACGCCAATGTTCGACTGTGCATTCTCTTTCAAATCGCGCAAAAACTTATCAACTTCTGCCTTAGGAACAAGAGATGTATAATTCTTGAGTTCCCACATGACCACGTGTCCTTCGATCTCCATCGCGAAATCCATCTCGTGTCCTGCCCCCAGACCCGTTGATTTGAGTGCAAATCCATTTGAAAGACCATAAAACCGTTTCAGCTTCTCTCCGAATTGCTCTTCATAATCATTGCCCTTTGTCTTCACATTCGCTGCGCGTTTCCCTAGATTCGACGACAGTTTGGCGATTTCTTCGCTCTGCTTCGCAATGCTATCCTGTAGTCTTGAATAGGCCGCCTCCATCTTCACGAGCTGTTGCTCCTTCGATGCCACCACGCGTCCCATTAATTCTTCGGTGCGCTTCACTGCTGTTTGGATGTCTTCTGTGCGAGATTCCTCCAGTACCTGTTTACGCGATTCGAGCATCTCATATCGTGCCACAAGAACATCGTGTTCCTTTCGAAGGAGCCGAATGCTCTCTTCATTTTCCTTGGAACACGCATCGCGCTCCGCTCGAGCGGCGATTTTAATACGGTCGAGCATTTCTGCGCTGACCGCCGCCTTCTCGTGGCCCAACGAAGTAAGCTCTTCGGTCATTTTCGTGATACGCTCCTGGTAGGACGTCTGGATGCGCTGGATCTCCGCATCCTTTTCATCCGTCAAACGACGCAGATCATCATTCGCGCGTCGCGTCTTGACCGAGGTTTGAACGGTCGCACCGAGTACAAGTGCTTCTTCAATTTCAGAGATGCTCCCCTTTGTATACACGGCAGGAAGTTCGAATTCCTGTCGTACATTCAGATTAATGGGCTTGGTAAAACGTGGTAGTCGGCCGTTCATCTTTACATAAAAAACGTGAGGAGCGTTTAGGTTCGCCAGATAAAAATTGAAATACGCATGCATATAATAATATATCACACACATTTCATCCATTCATCCATGTCTCGTCAAGTTGGCTCTCGCAATCAGCACGGCTTTGTGAATCGTCTGCAGCGCGTAGGAATGACACTCCCTCGTGCAGGCGCAGAGATTCTGGCGAATTCTTCTGATGCAAATTCACCAATGTTCATTTGGACAATTCCCAAAACGACCGATGTTGTTCGTCTTATTAGAGGAATTGATGCAGGAAAGGGCTTGACTGCCACAGAAATTGATAATATGTACGATGCAGAGCGAGAAAACCACGTCGAAGATCATTCAATGGGTGTATCGGGTATTGGGAGTTTGCTGGCGCACCATAAGTTCTCCACTGATACTCACGGAAATCATCAACCTACAGGTCTTTATACTAAATCAAAACATGGAGAATATCAAGGTTCGATCGTACCGTGGCCCCACATTATTGAAACAGGACAATATGATGGATGTGTATCCATCGTGCAACTGATGGAAGAGCAAATCAAACAGTTCGAGGAAGAACGCAATGGTCTACCACAAACGGGTGTAACACATTGGTGGCCCTACAGCGATGACACCGAGGAGATGCTATCCGCACAGTATGCCGACAGACCCAGCGCAATTGACCTTCCTTATGAAGATCGATGGTCTATTATCTTTGGACAGGTCGATATGGAAATTTATCTTGACAAAAATGATGGAACAGGGGAACACGCGCTTAAAAAATATAATTATATGGGTGGGGCGAACATTGACTATTATGCAGGAAAAACAGAGCACACGATTAAACATCTCGAAGACCACAATGGAAATGATATATTTACATGGTACGACAAACAAACAGATAAGCATTATAGCATTCCCAAAAAAGGAAAGGGCTATGCAACAGAATTACACCCAATTACAATTCATGATTCATGGACCAACCATGGAGAGTATCTTTACACAATGGGTATGAGAAAAGATCACGATATCTTTAACGAAGAGCATCCGCTTCAAGGCATGCCTGGTGAATTGTATTTGAACCCATACGATAAGCAATATTTCAAACTGGAAGGCGAGAAAGATCGATTGAAAACACTGTTTTCGAAAATGCCGTTGGTTCGGAACAATCAAGTGATTACACACTTGACATTGGAAGGTGTGAATGTAGGAAACGCACGTGCAAATGCAGATGCACTAATGGAGATCGTATATCATCGTTCCGAGTTATCTTATCGTACTCTTTCATCACAAGGCAATCGAATGGACAAGGCAATGGGAATTCAACAGAACAAGAATCAGCATCATGGAGTTCTTCCAAAGAACATGGAACGACTGTTGATACTTCTCAAGAAACGCGATCTCAAACGAATCAAGGACCATTTTAGCGCATGCAGAGTGCATGCGAAACAACAAAAACCTGCATCAAGGGGTCCGCGTGTCGCACCTCCCGTCGCCCCTATTATTTCATCTGAAGAGCCAGTTGCACAGGTCATTGTAGAACCCGTTGCAGAGCCTGTTGTCGTTCCTATCGCAGAGCCTATCGCAGAGCCTATCGCAGAGCCTATTCCAGAGCCTATCGCAGAGCCTATTCCAGAGCCTATTCCAGAGCCTATTCCAGAGCCTGTTGTAGTTCCTATCGCAGAACCTATCTCAGAACCTATTCCAGATCCAGTTGTCGAGCCTGTACCAGAGCCTGTCGCAGAACAACCAGAAGAACAAGAACAACCTCCACATCCATCCATTAAGAATAACGCATATAATCGACTAAAATACAGAGAGGCCGCTGCCGTATTATATGCGCATGCCAATCATTTGATTTCAAAATCGAATCAAGAAGACTTTGATGAAAACAACGGAGATGAATTGTTGGCATTTGTACTAGATATTACTTCATAAAACTATAAAAACATATTTATTTATTTTTTATGACTAGATGAACGACATCGACCGATTCAGACAGAACTTTTTTGACACGGTTATTGAAATCGAGAAGAAGAAAGAGAAAGAGGCGCTCCATATCCAAGCTACGTGCTTTCATATATATAATATCATTGGAAACACCTATTCCAACAAGTATCAACATCGTACATGCTCGAAATGCGGGCACGCTACCGTGAAAAGCATAAAAGTGTGGAATGGTACAAAGGGGTGTATTATCGCGTAAAGATCATAACTGTAAATTAGTATACGGTAAGTATAATGTTGGAGTGGTTTATTGATCTGTTCACGTCGGTCATCACATGGGTTCTGGCACTCTTCGGCATTGATTACGCGAAGCTTTCGGAAAAGAAGGTGGACTTTGCGCCTGCGGTGGAGATTGTGCCGACTGTCGAGGCGCCCGTCGCGCTGGAGGAGAACTTGCCGTAAATCGACGTCTTTTTAACTATATTGAATAACATACTGTGTATCTTATTCAATACATTTGAGCTTTTTCTAAGTGACCGAAGGCCTTTTTGCAAACTTTTTTCTAAGTGACCGAAGGCCACGTCGCGGCAGAGCCGCTTAAAAAAGTTTAAAGGATCACAGCCTTCTCGTGACCCACGCGCAGGCGCGTGTTCAGCATAATATCATAGCCTGCATCCTCGATGTTCTTGCAGAACGCGACATCCTCGCTGCACATATCCACCATCTCCAGTCCGTCCTTGCCACGGATACGCTGGAGCTCACGGTTAAAATACGGATACTGGAGATCGTCCAGAACATCCTTGCGGCACGCAAAGAAGCCCATGCCCGCATACGATACCTTCATAAAGTCGGGCTCAGACATCGGCTTCATCTCCTTCTTCGCCTCTTCACATGCCTTGCGCTCCTCCAGCTCGTTTGCGAACTTCTTAATGGCCTCCTCTGTATCCTTTGGCTCAAGGAACTGAAATGTACCATTCTTTGCAAAGTAGTCCTTATTCCAATCCTTGACGACCGCGAACTGCTTGTTGTTGCTCATCATATAATAACCCGAAACAACGGGGTGAAGCTTGGTCGTCTCGATCAACTCAATGAGCTGTGATGCAGAAAAGACGACATCCGAATCAATGCTGACAAAGACATCGTAATTCTCACCATTAAACGGCTTCTGGTTCTTGCCACGACGAACATCAACGCCGAGTGTCTGCATACGCGCAAAGGACACGAACGAACTCTTGCCTGGACTGACAATGATGTCATAACGATTCGAGGAAATAAGGACATGAAGGGCCTGTGTCCAAGAGATAAGGAATGATTGGCTGAAGTGATCGCCAGGAAGACCAATAATGACGCGTGTCTTCTTTTGCTCGGTGGTTGGCTGCGAGGGATCGATTACTTGATTCTCTGACATTGTTCTATTCGATTGTTATCGCAAATCTTTAGGTTGATGAAATTAAAATTGAAATCTGTTTGTTACCCAATGTAACATCACACACATCATCATGAATCGCCGACAGCAGAAGAAATTAGTAGAATTTGGAGAGTTCTTTATCCATGATGTTTCGACGCCCGTGCATCAACGCGTCAAGACGTTGCGTGCCTTTATAAAAGAAGTGCGCATTGAGTCAGAGAAAATCAAGATGGCTCAGTTCAAAAAGTTAAATGGATTCGCAGCGGACAATGATCATGCCAAACGCGCACTTGTCGATCAACTTGTCTATGACCATTCGAACCGATATCCGAAAGACGACGATGAACGCAACGAATATATTTCGGCACCTATGATGAAAATCGGATGGAGACCCTCCGCATAACATTTCAGCTATCAATAGAGGCAATGATGCGAGCCATATATGGCGTAGCATGCATCTCCTATTCCTATGGATTTTGTCGAAGCTGGACATTGCCCATATGGAACACGGAATACAAAAAGAAAGATAAACCCTTTCGATTCATTCTAGCGTGTACCATGGGAGTGGTATACATTGTCCCTCCTTTTTGTTTGGTGAAATATTATGAATTGGGATGTCGAATTCGTGATCAGGCACACGGTATTCCTCCGCACGGAGATCATTGGACCGAATGGGGATTTTACCACCCGCGTGTCTTCTAGAAACGAGTTGTGAGAAACGGTTGCCTAAAAATGAATCGCGTAGTATCTCTTATATGAAGTATACTCGCAACAAACTCTTGAATCCGTCCGATTATTGGAATGGTGCCAAACCGTTGCCCGATGAAATTAACGTCATCAGCTACCATCCTCAAATGGCGGAATTTGAGCTTCTTTCTATTCTCTGTACACTGCACGGATGCCCTACCGCATATGATTTACTGACTGGTTCGGTACCTGATACCGAGAAGGATGTCGATATCAGTTCTATTATGACCGCCTTTCAGTCCTATCTTCATCCAAAAATGCCCCCTTCCAATTACACCGAATCAGATAAACGCTTGAAATCGTCCATTGTGAAAAAGGGTGCAGTCGAGTAAAAATTGATTCACTTTTTACTCCATATAGAAATCACACATCCATGGCTGCTGAATCCGAACCGTTGAAGAACCAAGTCGTTGAACCCGAATTATGCGGCATCTGTTCCGACCGATTCACTGCCATTATTCGCAAGAAAACTACCTGTAAATTCTGTCACGCGAGCACCTGCTCCAAGTGTGTCGAACAGTATCTGCTTACCCGTCACGAAGATGCCCATTGCCTTCATTGCCGAGTGAACTACAACGACGCCACCCTTCACGATATTTGTACTCGCACCTACCTTCAACAAACCTACTTTAAACATCGTCAGGAAGTTCTCATTAACCGTGAGCGCGCAAATCTACCCCTCTTGCAAGAGCAAGCACTGCGTGAGAAACGTATGCGAGACCGTTGGGTGCAAGAGGCCATTATCAACAAACGCATTTCAGAACTAAAACAGAAGCGCGATGCCGTCCAATCAGAACATCATAAATTATACGTACTGACCTATGGGGCACAGCGAGTCCAAGGAGCGGCTCAAGCAGAGCGAATGATTGCACTCCAAGAATATATGGACCAGATGGACGACTTTCGCGAGCGCATTCGCGAAGAAAAGCGCCTCCTCTACGATATTCGCTACACGCTTCAAGCTGGAGGTGCAGCCGCAGGCTCAGCGACGGAAGACGATAAGAAAGAAGAGGAGAAAAAGAAGTTCGTTCGACGATGCACTCGAGACGGCTGTCAGGGATTCCTCAGTACCGCGTGGAAGTGTGGACTGTGCGAATGGTACAGCTGTTCAAAGTGTTTTGCGGTCAAAGGACAGACGCACGATGTCGCACACGAATGCAAGAAGGAAGATGTGGAGACCGCCGAGCTCATCAAGAAAGATTGCAAACCGTGCCCAAAGTGTGGTGAATTCATTGAGAAATCGTCGGGCTGTGACCAAATGTTCTGCATTAGCTGCCAGACGCCCTTCTCCTGGATCACTGGTAAAATCGTCACATCCGGTCCGATTCACAATCCGCACTATTACGAATGGATGAGACGCACGGGCGGAGCCGTTCCGCGAAATCCCGCCGATGTTCCTTGCGGCGGCTTCCCAGCTGGATATGAATTGGTGCGATTTCCTCGCCCGATGAAACGCAATATAGGCAATATCTTCTATGAATTCCACCGCGTCTGTGTGGAACTACAAGAGATGTCGGCACGTCAGTACCGCACTCATATCGACCAAGCCCCTTTGAATCAACTGAACATCAAGTTCCTCCTCGGTGAGCTAGATGAAAAGAAATGGGGACGACTCCTTGCCGTGCACGAAAAGAAACGCAAACGCGATGCAGAAATCCAAGAAGTGCTCGGCGCGTTTCGTATGGTTGCCGTGGAGCTCATCAATCGCGTTCAGTATTACCGCGATGAACGTGTGCGTACCTTCAGCGAACTTCCCATCCCTGCTGCGGAAAAGTTCCTTGTCGACCTTAATGTTCAAATTCAAGAGCTCATTACGATGATTAACGATGCGCTGCGCACGACGAGTATCACGCACTCTTATAGTGTTCCCTACATCAATGTCTTGTGGGATGAAAAGGATCAATTCCATCGCTATCGCGCACTCACTAAAAACTTTAAAGGAGAAGGCAAGAAGCCTCGTTCTAAAAAAGAGGCAAAAGCGGAAGCGGAATCTGATGATTCGGATGACGAGTCTGTCGCCACGGAGGTCGCGACAGAAGTCATTCCACAGGATCCCTTTCGCAACGACCATATTCAGGATGAAAATGAACAGCTTCAAGAGGCCATTGCTAACAGTCTTCGTAGCGCATATGATAACGGTTCTCGACGATAAAAACAATATATCTCTATCACTAGATATGCGTTACGGATACTGGTACGCGTTCGTTCTGTTTATTTTTCTTATCATCATCACAATTTATAATGAGAACCGCAGATATGCGGTGATTCCAATCTCTTCCTATAGATAGTATGGCATACGATGTCCTCATTATTGGTGCAGGAATTGCGGGGCTACGTACGGGTATTAAGGTTCTTACCTCCCATCCCCACTTGAAATGCATTATTCTTGAAAAATACAACTACAACGGCGGACGCGTTGTCACCTATCACAAGGCCATTCCTGGTGTCGGCAAGGTTCAGTGGGAAAACGGAGCGGGGCGCATTTCGTCTACCCATAAAAAGGTGTTAGCGCTATTGAAACGGTATCATCTGACCACCTATCCCATATCAGGCGATGTGACAACGAGTGATCAGCGACCCAATCTTTTTTTTAATTTACACGATATCTACCTCAACCCTCTTCGAGGGTTGCCCTTAGATGTATTACAAACTCATACCTTGGGGCAGGTATCTGATATGGTTCTTGGGCCTATGCGAACACGCGAGTTCTATTCCCAGTTCCCCTACTTTTCCGAAGTCCATACCTTACGTGCGGATCAAGCACTCGACTCTTTCGATCATGAAATGGACTCGATGTCTGGATTTGTAGGGTGCAGCGAAGGGTTATCTGCTTTGATCGATGGAATGGTGAATGAATTTGTGGGGCTGGGTGGTGTGATTGAGCACGGTCAAGAAGTGCTTTCCGTTTCTTCATTGAAGGGCGAGGGCGTTACCGTGACCTGTAAACAAAGAGATATGAAATATCGACAAACCTACGTGGCACCCATCTGCGTGATGGCACTTCACAGTGAGGCGATGAAGCACATTCGAGGTGTTTCATATTTACCTGTTCTAGACAAGCTCGCGATGAAACCCCTCCTTCGTATGTACGCCGTCTTTCCTGTTCAAAAGGGAAAATCCTGGTTCTCGGGCTTGTCCAAGATCGTGACTCCTGACCCTGTTCGATTCATCATTCCTATTGATCACCGATCGATCATGATCTCTTATACAGATGGAGACGATGCTCGATATTGGATGCGGAAAAACCCTGATGGGCTGGAGGGAGAAGTGATGCATCATATCCGATCACTCTTTCCCGATCTCATCATTCCTGATCCGATCTTTTTTAAAACCCACGCCTGGACCGAAGGATGTACCTATTGGAAACCTGGACGATACAATGTGATCGAAGAAAGCGATCGATCGCTCCACCCTGATCCGATCAAACTTCCTGGATTATTTTTATGCGGCGAATCCTTTGCCCCTGTCCAGTGTTGGATGGAATCTGCAATCGATCAGTCCGATCGCATGACCGATCATCCAATGTTTCGTAAAGCGCTTAAATCCATTGCGTGATCATACCATAGAATGTGCGGTATTTTCGGTGTCGTCTCGAATCAGAAGACCGATCTAGTAAAATGGTTCCAAGATTGTTATGAGTTGACCCATCGCGGTCCCGATAATACCTATTTTGAGACCTATCAGAATGTCATCATCGGCTTTCATCGCCTTGCCATCATGGACGATACCTTTCACTCCAACCAACCCTTCATTCTCGAAGACGAGCAGCGTACCGTCATTTTCATTTGCAACGGCGAGATTTATAACTTCAAAGAACTGATCGAGAAGAACTCCCTTCCTCCCATCAAGAACGATTGTATGGTGATCCCCGAGATCTATATGAAGCTGGCCCGTGAAGGATACGAGTTTGAGTTTCATACTACTATCAAGGACTATGTTAAGGGAGAGTACGCCTTTGTCCTCTTTGAGTTTGATCGTCTCAAGAATCTGAGAAAGGTGATTGCATGCCGCGATGAGATCGGTATTCGGCCACTCTATGTTAGTCAATCCGATGAGGAGCTTGTTTTTACTTCTGAACTCAAAGGTGCTCTTCGTTATCCTGGCGCGATGCTCGAGTTTCCGCCTGGTATGATGCACGTCTATCATATGAACGAATTGGGACGAACGCATTGTGAGCGTCTTTCTTGTCGCACATTGGGTGGATGGGACAGGATGAACGGCATCGATCATTTGAAATCGGTGCGCGATGCCGTTATGAATTCCGTTCGTCGGCGGCTGGCCGCCGATAAGCCCATTGCCTGGCTCCTTTCAGGCGGCGTCGATTCCAGTCTTGTTGCTGCGCTGTCTGCCAAAATGCTCGGTAAACGCATTCGCACCTTCTGCTGTGGAATGAATGAAGGAACCGATCTGGTCCATGCGCGCGCCGTCGCGCAACATATCGGCTCGAACCATACCGAGGTCTATTTTACGCCCGACGAGGGTCTTACCGCCATTGACGATGTGATTCGTACTATCGAGTCATGGGATACCACCACTGTTCGCGCGTCCGTTGGTCAATACCTTGTATCCAAGTTTATTGGAACGCAGACCGATTGCAAAGTCGTGATGGTCGGCGAAGGCCCTGACGAGGTGTGCTCCTCCTATCTGTTTAACTGGTATGCGCCGAACGGCGATGCATTGGATCTTTCTGCCAAAGAGTATGTCAAGAACATTCATTATTACGATGTGAAACGTGCAGATCGTTGTATTGCGCGATGGGGTCTGGAGGGTCGTGTTCCTCTCTTGGATCCCGAGTTCATTCGGGCCTATTGGGCGATTCCTGCCGATCAACGTATGCCGACGTACAAGGGGATGGAGAAGTGGTGGCTGCGCGAGGCGTTTGCTGGAACAGGTCTGCTCCCTGACTCGGTACTATGGCGCAAGAAAGAGGCGTTTTCCGATGGCGTATCAGGTCAGAAATCGTGGTTTCAGATCATCCAGGAATGGGTGGACGATAAAGTGACTGCGGAGGAATTGGCCTCAGCGGCCGAGACATACCCCTATTGTACTCCAAGTACCAAGGAGGCATATTACTATCGCAAGGTGTTCTGTCAGTGGTTTGGCGCGCATCGACAGGAGGTCATTCCAGGTTATTGGCAGCCCAAATGGTCCGCAAACGGCGTCGAGGTGAAAGGCTATATCGATCCTTCGGCGCGCGTTCTGGATGTGTATGAGTAAGAACCATCCTAAACATCTTTTCTGAAGAAGAGTAGTATGGCAAACACGATCATCGAAGATGATTGGTTTTCCTTGGATTTAGAATCGAAACTAAATAAAAAAATAGACTCGCTTCAAACACTGGTTCATCTACAAAATGAATCCATTCAGCATTTATCAGCCGAAATTAAACAATTGAAGAAGGATCTAGATTCGACTCATCATCGTTCGCCTTGTGAACATTTATCTTCACAAAATGATCGAACTCATCAATTGCTAGAAGAACTCAAATTAATTAAACAACGGGAGCTGAATATGATGCTACGGGAAAAGATTCCTGTACCCTTCTTCTCTACCAAAAGTTCGTTCGCCCCACCGACCCCGACCGCCACCAAGTCTCTTCCTAGCCCCTTGTTTTTGTCTCAGGCCAATCGCTCATCGATGAAACATTTGAGTCTATAATAGATAGAAATGGACAAGCACGCTGTCTTATCGTTCTTTCATTTAATCTTCGTTGTTCCGCTATTTATGTACATTGGGTTTCAACGTTCTAATGTCCCCCATTGGGTTTATCTCTCGATCCTTACTATCGGTGCCGTGATTTTCGTCTATCACGGATTCAAACTCTTTCTACGGATTCAGTCCCAGTCCGCCTATTCTTGGGTAAACGCCATCCACGTTCTATTGGTCGCACCTCTGCTGATGTACATCGGATATCATCAAAAAGAGACACCTCGCTCCGCCTACGAACTCTTGCTGATGGCCGCGTTCGCGGCCGCTGGATACCATCTGTTTTCTCTCGTCCGTTACGTGGATACCTTCTCGGAAGACTCGCATTAAAGCGAATCTAAATAAAAATGGCAATGTATTGGTAAGATGTCGCATCACTATCTCGATGACGAATGCTATCAATGTCGATACTATACACGTTTTCTAACGGATAGTGCGCCATGGACTTGTGAGGTGTGCCACTTGGTAGAGGCCGGTTTTATTGATGAGAATGATCCATCTAATAATATCATATGGGGACGATATCAGCTAGAATGTGGTCATCAAGCGCATCTGCGTTGCTTGCGAAAATGGTGTAAAAAAGTCGAATATGTTGGATGCCCCTGTTGTGGTCCCATTGAAGAGGTCGAATCTAAACAGTTTTGTGACAAATGTTACATATTTGGACACGCGGCAAAGACATGCCCTTTGTAATGTTCCATTAGAATGGACTCGATACGACAGATGATCGTGGAAGGGCTTTTGTCCGTCCTGGACGATGTTCAGCAAACAAATCCAATTGACGCGGAAGATGCGCGTAAATGCTTACCCTATATCACGTGTTTTTGCTGTTTAGATACACATCGCTATATCAGCGATGACATGTATGAATCCTATCAAATTCGTAGCTGTTCTTGCAGAGGTGTTCTACAAGATATCGAACCTATCAATGATTTAAATCATACCTACCAAAATCGCCCATTGCATTACATCGGTAGCAACGGAACCTCGGCGATTAATACTGTATACGACGTTATTCGCATATTAGCCGAAATTTATCGACGGGACTATCGATATTAAATGAAAAAGATAATCCTCTTTCATTGTTGTCATTCGTCTCTTGTTTATTGGCTAATCTCTTGTAGTTTTTGGAACTTGATGTCCTTATCGGTTTCGATGCAGTTTTTACAGTGATAATAAAACGAGCAGCTGGATTGAAATTCGGTCTCGCACTTTGTACACGAAATGCTCTTTGTTTCCTGATTCACCTTCATGAGAAGTTTCATCTCCTCTTGAAAATGAACACGAAGGCAATGAATCACACAGTTTCCCTTTGTCAGTGCACGGAAGTCGCATGCATCAAAGGGGCATGCGAACTTTTTGTTTTCTTCCGGATTCGCGTCCAGCTCAGGGTGTTTCGAACGAATATGGAGATCGAGCGTCTGCTTCTGAAGGAACCCCTTCTTGCACGCCTTGCATACGTGATTGAGTTCTTCCATGTGCTTCTTCATATGATAATGCATTGAATTCTGGCGGGTTTTCACTACATTGCAGTCAGGGCATACGAAGTGCCCCTGCTCGTTCTTGATGTACGTCAGTGTCATGGGTTCGGGGAGGAGTTGTGGAGTGGCGTCTTTTTTACGGGCCATCGACATTTCAATTTTATCTGTCGATAGATTCGACATCAGAGTTTAGGTTGGCTGCGTTTCCATAAATAATCTCTCCGACAGGTAGAACCATGTCACACATTCCCGCTGTCGGCTCGAAAGCCCAAGTTTTTCACGGAACCGCGAAGCACACCCCTGGCGGCCTTACCAAGAAGGATCTGATGAAGCACCACGGCCGCATCATTTCGCGCAAGAAGCACGCCGCGGGCAAGAAGGCCATCAAGCACCTCCGCGCGCTTGGATTCATCGCCAAGAAGGGCACCTTCAAGCTGATGAGCAAGTCGATGGCCAAGGGCAAGGCCTCTCGTCGTCACACCCGCAAGCGCGGATCTCGTAAGCGCGGTGGCGCGGCGGGTTCGGTCTCGAACTTTACTGGCAACTCTGGCGAGAATGCCCCTCGCGCGTAACAAACCGGTTGTAATACACAATCTCTTTCTTTCCATGATAAGGTCATTAAATCTTACCCTATCATAGAAATGGCTCGTTTTAAAAGTCGAAAGCAACACAAGCAACGAAATCGCTCGCGCAAATCGTACGGCGGTAACTGGGATGACTTTTTAAAGACCATTGGCTTGCGTACATCAACTGTTCCAGATCAAGCCAGTGCTTCTGCTGAGTTAGCCAGTGAAGCACAAAAAGATGCCGAGAAGGTGGAAGCTGAATTAGCTGCCATCAAAGAGTCTCAGGCAGAACTTGATGCAATTGTTGCAGAGATCGGACGTATCGAAGCCTCTATCGTTACAGCAACTGCAGATAAAACGGCGGCGAATGCTGCTCTGAAAAGCGCAACCAATGCAAAACGAAACGCAAATGCGGCATTGTCAGAGAGACAAAGTGCGCTTACTATCGCAAAAAATAGTGCAAACGCCGTCTCTGCTACTGCAAATACTACAAAGGCTGCAATGAACGCAGCCGCTGCGGATGCTGCAAAGGCTAAAGCAGAGGATGAACAATTAAAAGCACAGTTGCGAGAACTTCAAGAAAAGGCCCGTGTGATCGAGGCAGCCGTCGTTGCAGCAGAGAAGCAGGCAGAAGTGACGGCTACCGCGTCTACTGCTGCGGCAGAGGCTGCACGCGAGGCGATCGAAGCAAGGGGCGCGGCCGAAGCAGCGGTAGTAGCTGCGCGCGCACCAATGGAGAGCCTCCAAACCGCGGTTACTAACAGTACTGCTAGAAGAAATGCTGCAACAAGTGCGTCAGAAAAACTCGCAGCAAATGTTGCAACCGCGACAGCGACACGTGAACGGCTTCAAGCGAAACATGACGATGCAGAAGCAAAACGTGTTGCCGCTTTTGCACGTGTACAGGCCTTACTTCAAAAGGCAAATGTAGCAGCCAATGCGGTTAAGGCTTCGGCAAATCAAGCCGCATCGAGACGATTGGCAAATAACTTCACCAATAATGCTGCACAAAATATGATGCGCCAACGCTCTGCTTCTAGCTCTGCTTCTAGCTCTGCTTCCGCTTCATTCAATGCGGTTGCCGCTAGCCAAGCCGCCAAAGCGACGGTCGCTAAGGAATATCTCGATGGTATGAAGGTTGCCGATTTCAAAGGCCTAGTAGGTAATCAGATAGATGACAAATTCGCAGAGATTGCAGTTCGTTCTGGTGGAGAAAAACCAAGAATGGCTGATGTAAAGCAGGCGATGAGACAAGCAATTATCTCACAGGAGGATGCTCAAATTGAAACACAGATCGCTGCCATTAAGGCACTCTATCCTCAATCAGGTGGTCGCCGTGCACGTAAGACACACGGTAAACGCAAGACACACGGTAAACGCAAGACTCACGGTAAACGCAAGACCCGCGGTAAACTGCGCAAGTAATAGAGGGAATGCGTACACGTCGTAATACACGTCGTACACTTCGTAAAAAACGTGTCACACGAAAACAATCCGGTGGACGCGTTGATATGGTGAAACTACGTCGAGTTATCGAAAAACGCGCTCGTGCCGCTGAATTTGCAAAGACATCCGCCAAGATGGCACAGAAACTCAAAGATCGTATCGATTCGCTCTAGAACAGTGATAAGCCATTGTATTCTCCTATTTTAATAAGTGAATACAATAGATGGGTACACGGCGTAGAAAGCGTGTTGTACATAAGACTCGTAAGAAAGGTGGTGCTCTTTTATCACCCGAACAAACACGAATTGTTGCGATTCGCAGCCGTGGTAAAAACCATTCACAAAAAATGGCAGAACACCTGCGTGGTCTAGTAGAACAATTAAAGGAACAGTATAATGGAAATGCGTATCAAACATTTTTAAAAAAACAAGCAGAGGAATGGAGTAAAGCAGCCCCACGATCGTTAAAACGACTTTATCTTATTCATGATATCGCTCGTTATCGATTGAAACGAAAATGGATGATTCGCGATATTCTTACACTTCGCAACCAAGAAGCACAAAATATTTCTAATTATATGAAGACTGCTGCATCTAAAAAATTATCAAATCATTCTAGATCTCTTCTTTCCCATCAACTACAACAACAAGCAATTAACAATTCCATTATTGAAATTGAAAAGAGAATTCATGCTTGGAAAAATAATCTACCAGAACACCCCATTGCTTTATTTGATTTCAAGGATGATACATACTATAAAATCGCAATGATTGATCCGACATATGACAAACCAATCGACGATTCAATTCGTATTATCATGAAAGAAGATCAATATCCTATGGTAGACGAATGGATAGCAGGTTGCCGCGATCTACTTCACACTATCAAATCAGACCTCTCCGATACTGGTAATGTATCTGAATTATATCTATTATTGTATTTTGTATTGAAAAATTATGCATCTGCCTTAAAGACTCAAGCTGATATTGTTATGAAGCGTAATAGAAAAGGGACATTTCGTCCAGAAGACTATAAGCATTGCAATAATGTGCGCGTTCATGCTGCAGAAATATACCTTGAATGGAAACAATATCAGTTATTACATAAATTTGTTAGAGTGCATCCTATCACTGTATCTCAGGCAGAGGCACAACTTGGTAGTATTAAAAAGCTTGGATGTAGCAGTGCCATTTAGCGCATCTGTCCCGCAATGACAGTAAGCACCTCCGCCATTTGATTCGGTGTAAGGCGATCTGCTGCCTGGATCGAAACCGGATCATACCAGCACACGCTTCCTCCTTGCGATTCCTCATCGACTTTCGACCATACCAGTCCCGCCTGTGCCACGCGCAACTCCTGAAGAATCTCCTTGTGTTCCTTCGTAGAATACGATGCACGATACAGACTCTGTAACAATTTGAATACATAGTCTGCATACGAATTCGAAACATCCTCCATCGGTGTAAAAAAGATGGCGTCATATGAACGTACATGTAGCACCGTTGCCGATGTGATATTCACAAAGGTCGTTTGGCGTGTGATTTTCGGCCACAATCCATCCGGAATCACAATGTCTTCTGAAACAACTAGGAGGGGCTTTGGAGCATATGTAATATACGTTAACAGCAGCGTCCAATCTGTGGATTCTTTCATCTGAAAAATGGTATCATACGCCATCGGAAGATATTTACTGATTCCAAATGGCGTATTCGAGAGGAGAATGCGTTTTTTGAACGGCTCCCTTAGCTTCTGTATCGATTCCATAATAGGCGGATACTGTTTTGGAAACGGACCCTGACAGAGAATCCTACATCCGTGAAGATTCGTATTGAAGGCATCTAACTTGATGGTCTCCATCTCTTTGTGCTTTTTAAGAAAAAGCACCCAAAAAATACGTGTGTGTTTTTTTAAGAAATAATGTTACGATTGCCTTCAGCAATCGTTCCGCCGTGCGGTTTGCGAAGCGTAGGACTCCCGCTAAGCACCCAAAAAATACGTGCGCGTAATAGAATGAACGTCTATCTCAAAACCGCTGCCATCCTTCTTTTAGTGGATATCTTTTGGCTCAGTACTGGCGGTATTTATGCCCGTGCCATGACCGAGCGTATTCAGGGAGAAGCCGTTAGCTTTCGTTATGTCGGTGCCGTCGTCGTATATCTAGCATTAGCCTACCTGCTATTAGAAACATCATCCTACCGACAGGCCTTTTTCCATGGAATGGCCATCTACGCCATCTACGATTTTACCAATTATGCTTTATTCGAAAAGTATGATTGGAAATTTGCTCTTGCCGATACCCTATGGGGCGGTATTTTATTTGTATGCGCGAGATATTTATTGAAGAATAATGTATTTTTACAGTAATGAAAAAGATCGCATTCTGCTTTCTCATTTATGATACCATTCATCACGAAGAATTATGGAAATTATTCTTTGAACGAGTCGACCCCCACAAGTATTCCATTTATGTTCACTATAAACACAACGTACCCTTGTCATATTTTGATGCCTATAAACTACCCCATTGTGTCGACACGACCTATGCTGACCGATCAGTTGTTCACGCTCAAAATGTTCTATTAGAACACGCTCTTCGAGACAAAGACAATCAACACTTCGTTTTCCTCTCTCAATCCTGTATTCCTCTCAAACATTTCAACTATATCTACCATCATCTAGATCATACGGTGTCCTATTTTAATCAATGCCCCGCTAGTCAATGTTTCCCTCGATGTGATTCTCTATTGCAATATATGGGTAAAGACGTGATCCAAAAGGCATCACAGTGGTGCATTCTTAATCGAAAACACAGTGAAATTGTGGTTCGCAATACTGTCTACTTGCAATGGTATCGTGACGTATACGCGCCTGATGAGATCTACTACATTACGACGTTGTATTTTCATAAAATGCAAGACGAATTATACACGGTGCCTAATGTTGCCGTTGGCGGTACGACCTTTGTGAATTGGGAGGGGATGGACTACTTGTATCCAAGTCAGCACGGGTTGAAAACGTATTCATCGGTTTCGGCCGAGGAATTATCTTATTTATGTCATAGTACGTCATTATTCGGACGGAAATTTACTGGCGAATGCGCCGAATCACTTGCAGATAAAAAATATAGAGATTTTATTTCTTCTTAGGGGCATACACCATTGACATATTTCATAAGAATCGTCGACAACTCATCGCGTTTTCCAATCAAATTCCCTTCCACAGGTAATATATCGACACGACGTACACCTTGATATTCTCGTAATTCATTTATACATTTTATAACACCACCATAGTATTTATGTAGTATATCTGTATCTAGATACCAAAAAACGACGGATTCTTTGCCTGCTTCTCGTATTTCATTCGAAGAAATCAAATAAGCTTTTGACGATGATAAAAACATTCCATTTGGACAACTAAAAAATAACTGTCTTGTTTTTTTTGTGCTATAACTTTTAATATCCTCAAATTCAATCCGGATATACATACTATAAGTTAGTTATATAACCTTTATATTTTTAAGAATAGCATCGGATACGCTGAGACGGCTCATTCAGCAGGAATTTGAGGATATGAACCACAAACAGAATGATGGCGATGAATTGGATGACCGGTGGTACACACGATGCGCGCTCTGCGCGCTCTGCATGCTCCGCATTCCATCGACGCAGTTGACGCATTGTACGAGGAGACTCGCGCTCGGACTCCGTTTCCGACGGAACATAATCCGAGTCAGAATCATCATTCGACGCTGTCTCTGAGTCAGACGCGTCATCTGACTCACTTGCATCATACGTGTGATCCTCCTCTGGCTCCTCTGTATCCGCATTCTCCTCGTGGGCCAAGAGAACCTTTAGCGCTGCTTCGCATCGCGGGCAAGACGGGCGTTTAAACACGGCAATCATCAGGTCCTCGTCTTCGGAATCTGATTCGGATACCAGTCCAGGCATCTCGGATTCGGATTCGGATTCGGATTCGGAAACCAATTCAGGCATATCAGAATCAGTATCTACCAGTTTGGGCATATCGTCTGCGTCTGACATGTCCTCGTCTGACTCTAATTCGACATCTACCTTTATGTTGCTGTCCGAATGGACAATGTCAGAGATAACCGCCATCAGCTTGTCCAAACGCTCATTCGCGCTTTCCGTTAGCTGAGGTTCCTCTTCTACCTTTGGCTTTTCAGATTGTGGCTTTTCTGCCTTTGGTTCTTCGACCTTTGACTTTTCCGCGTCAGCCTGCTCCTCCACATCGCTCCATGAATAGCTGGGCTCCGCCAACGGCGATGCATTTAGATTACCACGCGACACCACCTTGCGAACAGATGCCTCATAGACATCCATTTCCGTAACGACTTGGACTTCAGTTGGGGAGCTCATAACTATTGTTAATAATAGGGATAAGTTTAAGTCCTAAAAATTGATGTGGGTTACATCAATTTTTATGAATCACTCATGAACATCGTCAAAACAGGAAATACATCACAACAGGAGGGGCGATCTCATAAAGTTCTTCGTAAGGGATACGTCCTTCACGCAGGTACCCATTGCAATGACGGGCGACCTATCACAGAATCCGCACGATATCAAGAGGCCATTCGTCTCGGTATTCCCATTCTGTTCGAACCTTCCAAAGAAGAGCAAAAAGGCGGTCGCGATGACTTATGGGTCGATCGATATGCACCCAAGACCCTTGCCGATGTGATTGGGCACAAAGAGTCCCTCACTCAACTCGTTCAATGGCTCAAAGCGTGGCCGGCAGCTCAGCGCGGTGCATTAATCAGCGGACCTCCTGGGATCGGAAAAAGCACGATGGCTCATTTGATTGCAAAAGAAGCTGGGTATGCCATTACCGAATACAATGCATCCGATACGCGTTCCATCTCGATGTTACGTGGAATGTTCGGATTAGGGATGAAACGGTTACAAAAAGAGGTTATCATCATGGACGAGGTCGACGGATTCAGCGCACAGGATCGCGGCGGTGTCGGTGAACTCGCCGACTTGATTCGGAAGTCGAACTGTCCCATCATCTGTATTGCCAATCAGTTGCCACCCAAGTTAGCCCCTCTTCAAAAGGCGTGTTTGGTGGTCAAATGTAGCCGTCCCGTCAAATCTACCATTGCCACCGCATTACTCGGACTCTGTAAAAAAGAAGGCGTGACCATCTCGAAAGCAGAACTGGAAACACTATGCGAAACCGGTGGAAATGACATTCGGTCCATTGTGAATCAGTTGCAGTTTAGCAGTGGGAGCACTAACACACACTCCGTAAACCCATCCCCCTCTTCCGATATCTCGCAAAAAGACGCCACGCTTCGTCTCGATCTCTTCTCCGCCACCCAGAAACTAATGAGTAACAAGCGCGTCTCCTTGCACGAAGCCGACGATTTCGTCTACGTGGATTACGGGATGGTTCCCTTGATGGTCCAAGAAGCCTACTTGGCCGCCTCTCGTTCCCTTGATGAAGCCGTCTCCGCCTCCGAACAGATTTCCTTCGGAGACTTGATGAGTACACGTCAGTGGAAAACACAAGATTGGTCCCTTTTGCCCCATGTCGTTCACTCTACCGTGGCAACCAGTCGAAAAGTGTCAGGGCCCTGTCCCTTCCAGATCTTCCCTCAATTGCTCGGTAAAAATTCAAAGAAAATGAAGCATCGGCGCTGGATGGAAGACGTTGCCCGCGTCCGCGGGCGTTCCGCCTCTTCGATGCGTCTCGACGAAGCCGAGAGTATCCGCACCATTCTCCTTCGCCCTCTCGCTTCTCTTAAAGGCGAGAAAGGGGATTTGCCCGTGATTCAACAGCTGATTGAGCGTCTAGATACCATTCGGATGTCACGAGACCAATTACTAGAAAATGTGTATGAGACCGTGTTTGGCGACATTGATGTTCCCACCAAAGTCAAAACAATGTTTACCAGAGAATACAATAAGAGGCATTCTATGGTGAAGAAAGTGGCGAAAACAATTGATGAGGAGGACGAGGAGGAGGAAGAGGAAGAAGAAGTGGAAGAGGATATTGATATAGATTAAATGAATGGAAAATGAGACCATTGGAGTAGCGCCTGTCTGCTTACGATACGACAAGACAGATCTCCTTTTTTACAATTGGCCTTGATTTGCCCCGCGTGTCTTACAAACGCTTTCCATCGCTTGATTTGTACGAGATCCATCTCTGGCTCTCTGCGTCCCATCCAATACCTACAATACCATTGAAACCATCCTCTGACGTCATTGTTTGTATGAGAATCGGACAAAATAGGGTATTGTTTTGCAACGCTATGTTCTTTATTCGGTACCCAACCATTCTCTTCCCATACATTCAGATTCTGACGTGATTTCACTCGGAATTGATTGATGGATGGGTCGGCACCTTGTGGAGAAAGCTTGCCTTTTTTAATAGCAGGAAGAAACCATTCTTTTGGAAATTCTAGTACACAATCGTTCATGTATTTCCCTTCAAAGGCACCCATCTCCAGAATCTCCGCTGGTGTATAGGTCGGCTTGAACTCGGGATGAAACCCATTGCCAGGATTCTCTTCCAAGACATACGTATATCCGTGTTGCATCTTATCGTGTACCGTAATCTTGGTGCCTTTCTTGTAGTCTTTTATCGAATTCCCCTTTGATTCGAGGATCTTCAGCATATCATCCGTTGTTTTAATGGCTAGCACTCGCTTGTCTTTGAAGCGCATCTATTGATGAATAGGAAATTGACAAGACGATTATCCCGTGCGTGCAACAACCACACTCTTTACGGCAGGATCCGCTGACCAAACACAAACATAAAATGAATCAGTGAATGAAACACCCTCTGTCGTAGGACCATTTACCGTTTGTACGAGACGAAAACGGTACACATCGTGACCATTGCTCTGGATAACCAGCAATTTCCCCATATCCTTAAATTGAAGCAGTGATGTAAACGATGTTGGGACAATTAACGGAAGAAATGTACTTGCATTGACTACATTAAGAAGCGTACCCGTATATAAAATAACAGACGGGGCGCTTCCTGCCATCGCTGCTGCGAGCTGAGTTGCAGTAAACCCTGTTCCATTAGCAATGGACATTAGAAACTTAGTGCGACCTGGGATTTGGGAATACGATGATGCGCAACTTGACATTCTATTATAACGCGATAATAAACATTGGAATTGGATAGAATCATGACATCTCTTCCTCGCACATTTGCGCAACAACAATCGCGTAGCTCATCGATGATTACATTTGGCGGTACGGCGTGGATGTATCCACCTGCTGATGTAGATTATGCCTTGGCGCATACAACCTATACCTATCGCCGTGTCGGAAATACAATAATTGTACCAGATATGAATACTTTGATAAATATCTATACGGATATCTTTAATCGTACTGCGGAGACACAGCCTATTGGAAATCCTGGATATACTCTTGGTGAAGGTACATCGTTATTAGATATGGGTAAAGAGATACAATTTAAATTACCTGGTGGAAATCTCATTATTACATGGCGTCTGATGCGGCAATTGACTCCGCAATTGCCTGTCACCGTTATTCCTAATCCTGGAAATTCACCCAATGGTACAATTGGCTACATCGTGACATTTGTATCCTATACTCCTGCATATGCTGTACTTAACTCTATCGACACGATACAAGTGCTTCGCACCGGATAAAATTGATGTACGCTAAACATAAAGAGAAGTCACACACTTCGTAATACTTCGTAACACTTCGTAAATGCAGCGTTACACTCCTCCCAAGCCTGCTCCACTCCCTGCCGATTACGACGAGTTTTATGCGACACTAACGGCCGAAGAAAAAGAGCTCGATTTGCTCGCGAAGCAATGGCTCGGTTCCTCCTATTTCATTCAATGGACGCATATGTATACCAAGTGGTCCAAGCAGAAAGCGGCTAAAAAGTAAATTGTCGGTTTGTTTATTTATTTTTTCGATCGATGATCGGTGCATCCTTGTGCAAGATCAGAGATTCCTTGGGGTAGAGGACAAGAATCTGTTGGGCCGCGATTCGGACAGCATTCGTGATCGGATCTTCGATCATATCCACGTTTTGTGATCGTCTTCTGGAATCGACATACTGATCCACATCCGGATACCGAACGATCTCTGAGAATTCATCTCTCCATTGCTTCATAAAGATCGATCCTTTGTTACACGCAATAAAATGTTGCGTGATCGGATCTGTTGCTGCAAACTCGCCATATTTCGGAAATAACCACTGATCGATCGGTTGTGTCACTTCGATCCACGGATCGATCCAGATCCCTCCCCGTTCCGCCAAGATCCATACTTTGATCAGATCCGACAAGTAATCAGGGTTCAGCCCAGGATGCGTTCGAACATCTTCTGGGATCGTGACATAGCCTTGATATGTTTTCTTTGTCAAGATCGTGATCTCATACTCTGGATTGTGGGTGCGCCACGAGTCAATGCATTTCTTTGCCTCTTCTGAAAGGCGCTTCTCAGGTGCTAGGTGATCAGGCTCTTCCCAATAGGTCCAGATCGTTTTCGGCGCCTGATTGTATTGTGGTTTCGGATAAAACCATATACCGTAGCCGATCAGAATGAGGATTGTTACTACCATGATGAACTCGTTCATCCCTGCTTTTACATATGATAATGTGGAAATAAAATTGAAATAGATACGAGCCTATGAGTAGTGTACAACAATGCTTCCTCTCGTTTCACGTCCTACTACGCGCAGCGGTCGCAACACGCTTCCGCCCCTCCCTCGCTCTCTTCTTCAGCTCATCATCAAGCGGGCGAATGCGGTAGAACCTGTTATTCCTGTCGTAGTTCATGCGTAATATTCAAAAAATATTTATTTTTATTTACCCATCTAAAGTCGTGAGTCGTGATAACGATAGATATGGCCACCGCAAATAAAATCATGATGGCCGACGGAGTCGGCTTTGTGGAACTTCTCGAGACCTTCGGCGATGATTTGACAGTCGTGAATGCGGCCCGTGTATCGTTCGATAAAGTATCGACAGAGCTGACCGAGGCCGATAAGAAACTGATCAACTACCTGGCTAAGCACGATCACGTGTCGCCTTTCTTCCACCCCCAAGTGCGGTTTCGTCTGAAGATGCCGATCTTTGTGGCACGCGAGTGGTTTAGACATCAAATCGGTTTTGCTCGCAATGAGGTAAGTCGTCGTTACGTGGATACTCCGCCCGAGTGCTGGATTCCCGCCGCGAATGATATCCGTGAACGTGACCCGAAAGTCAAGCAAGGCTCCAAGGCTACGCCCGTCGGTGAAGCAGAAGAAGTCCATCAGATCTTGAAAGTACAGATTGAGACTGCGATGAAGACCTATCAGGACCTTCTTTCACGCGGTGTCGCCCCTGAGGTGGCTCGTGCCGTTCTTCCGCAGAGTATGTACACTGAATTTGTAGAGACAGCGTCACTTGCAGCGGTTGCTCGTCTGTGCCATTTGCGTCTCGGATCCGATGCGCAGAAGGAGATTCGTGATTATGCTGGGTTCGTCAATCAGTGTCTAGAGTCCGCCTTTCCTGTTTCCTGGAAGGCCCTTCAGCAGACATTCTAGAAACCAATAAAAATTGAATAATTGCAACATCGTTCAATATCGTGTACCATGCGCAACTACGATCATATGACAATCGAACAAATCACCCAGCTTCTTCATCATAAAGAAACGATATATGCCGCTATCGACGCCTATTATCAATCACTGCCAGACGGTGATAAAGAATGGGTTGACACCAACTGGTCTTCCATCCAATCGGCCTTAGTCGATAAAATGGCAGAAATGGTCGAACATCGAGAATACGACGAGGAAGAGGAAGACGATGAATAACCTAAACCGATTTGCGATTAGAATAAATAATATACTCGCGATGCTTGCGGCTGCCTACGAAGTCGCAAAAATCGAGAGTAAAAAACACGATCATATGGCGCGCCTCGACATCTATCGCAATGTCCTTGAGCCCTATTTTTATTCCCATTTGGTCGAGAACTACGGGAAAATGCTTCAACAACACTGGGAATCCTATCGTCCTCCACTTCAATCCGAACACGCATTCGTGATTGTAGAACGCCGTGCTCACCCCAACTTCCGATTTGTACTGCAAAATATGGCCTGGGCCGCGCCCCATATGTCCGTCTATCTCTTCTGTTCCGACGAGAATCTTGCCTTTATCGAGGCGATTCTCGGCGATAAAATTAATTCTTTTCATATCATTGAAGCATTTCAAGGAGATGTCTCTCGTGAAGAGGGGAAAAGTGGATACAATGATGTAATGACCGACTATCGTTTCTACGAGTCCATCTCCGCCACCTACATTCTCACCATTCAAATGGATAATATCATTCGTCGAAAGATTCCCGCTTCGATGTTTACTGGCGATTATTGGGGAAATCCGTGGGCGTGGCGCTCCCACGCCGCCGGCGGAGGCGGTGCTACTGTACGCCGTATAGCAGCGATGATTGAACTATGTAAGAAACATCGTCCCGATCCAACCATTGATGTACCTCCCTTGGAAGATGCCTGGATCGCTGAACGCACCCTTTCCTTTCCCGATTTTGAGTTTCGTCGAGCCCATCTGATGGAAAGTATACCCACCGATCATCCCGTGATTCTTCATCAATTCTGGACATTCACCGATGCCTACCTAATAGAGCCGCGCACCGAGGTCATCAAGTACTGGACCCATTTATTGACACTTTCCCCCTAATTACTTTTTCATTTGCCGATATACGAGAAACGCTATGAGCGCTACGCATACCACCTGACTGGCTTGCGCAACTCTCCATTCTCGATGCGATACCATACGATGAGTATCCGTGAAATCGACGGGAACATTACAGATGGCACACCCCTTTTCTGATTGAATATCCGTCTTTGTCCCTTGATCTTGCTGCAAGATGAGTTTCGTGCTACCTACCAATCGCATATCCGTTAAATATGCATAAATCGACATCCACATATCAATGTGACAATGAATGGGATAGGCGCTCTTTAGCAATTGTTTCGCTGCGCTCAATGTAAGAACATACCCATGAGAAAGTAGAAATGACCCTACACGTACCACACGGGATTCGGCTGGCTCCTTTGGAATCCTTGTCTTATCGTCCCATACCCCGCCTAAAAGCCATATGTCCCACTGGGTTGGTTTCTTTAGAACCATAGAGTCCTTGATGATTTGATTGGCTCTTTCTTTGAAATCGGGTGGGACAACGGCATCATCCTCGAATACAATGCACATCTCCTGATGATGATCTACCATCCACTGCCATACCGCAATATGCGACAAGGCACATCCCACTCCTCCAATGCTGTCCAGCTCTTCATGCGAACGGCGCGTTTTTGTTTTAATGTTCCGCTTTGTCAACGTCGTAATCCGATCATCCGTATCGAGATCAATTGTTTTTCCATCGACGCCCAGAAATCGTTTCACGGCCGGTAATCCGGGCTGATCCTGGAATCGCCGCCACCGATCGTCGCGGCGTTCTAGTGTAATACATACTGCTGGGATCGAATCAATGGACCACGACATCCCTCTTCTTAAAAACTGTATTTAAAATTTGATTGCCACAACAGATAGGAATATAAGTCATACATCATGGGTCATCTCTCTCTTATCATCGGCTGTATGTTCGCTCAAAAGACCACCGAGTTGCTGCGTCGAGTTCGTCGTTACCAATCCATCGGCTACAAGGTTCTGGTTGCGAATTACGAGGCAGACACTCGATATGGCAAAGACCGTATCGCATCTCACGACAAAGAGTTTGAAAAGGCCGTCTGTGTGGATCGGTTGGAAATGCTGGAAGAGATGGTTCGATCTGGTGCGTACCAGGTTCTCGCCATTGATGAGGGGCAATTCTTTAGCGATCTATTTGAGAAAATCACCACCTGGGCAGACGAATTACCCATTCATATCGTCATCTCGGGACTCGATGGAACATCCGACAGGCGACCATTTGGCGATATCCTGCGCCTCATTCCTCACGCAGAAGAAGTCGAGCGTTTGAGCGCGTTCTGTGCCGTGTGCCGTGATGGAACCGTTGCGGTGTATTCACAATACGTCGCAGCCATTCCAAAAGATGACGTGCATATCGGCGCAGCCGAATCTTATCGCCCCGTCTGTCGCAAACATTACCTTCACTGAAGGGTCATATTCGAATAATTCTTCAAAAACCGAATCGAACACGTCTCGACCAATAATCCATTTGCATAAATACCATAATTCATTTGCTCATCTGCATTCTCAAGAGCAAGATGCCAAATCGTACCTTCTCCGTGATACGGTAATGCACGATCATCCAGATACGCCATCAGTCTGTATTTTTGTTCCGTCATATAAATACGTCCCAAGTGTTTCTTTGTCATTTCACGCTGTACATCGGTCAGTGCATCCACGAGAATGGAATGACATCCTGTGATATACAGATTATCTGTCAGCCCAGGGTAGCTTTCTGGAGAACATCTGTACAAACGATTCTCGCTGCGCTCGTCATTCCCTGGATTCTGAATATGACCCTTTCCAATGGAGTGAACCTTTTTGTATCCATTTCCACTGGTTTTCACCAACGTTCCTGGCGTCAACGTTTCAATGGGGTGATATTCACTCTTTCCGTTGATAAGACATAGAATCTTCGTACCTTCTAAGAAACAGGGTGCAGATGGATAGACACTGAATGTATTATAATTATACAGTTGTGGATTAATTGTCATCAGGTCGAATCCGTTTGAATAGACTCCTGTTGGAAGTGGTGTGATGTTGTTGCCAATCACTGCGATGCGCCACGTGGTATAGGAACCAATGCTTCCATAGATGCTACTTGTACCTAGGTCATTTGTACCTCCACCAAGGATCCAATTGTTTCCCTGATTGGCAATATAATTGCCATTTTGTGCAAGGGCATCCGCATAATTATCATAATACGCGATGGTTGCACCCACCGGTTCGATGTGTTCGTTCATCGGTCCCACAAGAAGACGAGGTTCTGCCCCTGTATTCTGTGCTCGATGGGATACGCCTTCGCTGAAAATGAACGCAGTATTGGCGGTCATCAGATGAGATGTTTGATCCAAAATGAATTCACCCTCGCTGCCATTCAGATAGACGAGATAGGTGTGTTGAAAGGCAGACGCGCCTGCGTCGACATGCGGAGGCGTGTCACCCTTGATCCATCTCATAGGAAGTTCCGATGTGCGTGAAAGGTTGATGTTCAAATGGGTCTCTAGTGTGGCTCGAATACTGTCTGTTAACGGGACCGTAAATGATACTTTACCGTCCTGTTGCGGTTTTGCTGCAACCGTATGCGGGTGTTGGAGGAGCTCGTCCAGCTGCTCCCTCGAAAAAACATTCGAAATGGTTCTCATTGTCATCCTAATTATAATATTATTTTTATCAAGTAGAATGCCACGTATCTATGACTCTTCCCAGCTGACCAAGCGCCGCGGTCAATTAGCCATTGCAGGTGGTTTTTTACGTAGTGCGGGTACGGCGGCACCCAACAATTTCACGTGGCAATCACGTTCTCCTCACGGAATCACGGATAGCTCCATTATCAATGAAGTCAAAGTGGGCGGTATGACGGAATACACTCGCTATCCAAACTGTATTGCGGTCAGCGTAGGATGCCCCTGCGATCCGGTGGTTGCTGCCTCTCTCACTTCTCCGCCTTACATCCCTGCTCTCCCTGGTGCGGTCTCTGGCATTACCTATACGGTCGGTTCAATCATTGTGTCGTGGGTGGAGCCTACTGTGGGCGATGCCCCCTTTAGCTACATCGTGACACCCTTTATGAACGGTGTCGCCCAGCAAGCTGTTACCACTTCGGAGACTTCCTATCGCTTTACAGGGCTTCAAGAAGGACAGCCCTACACCTTTACCGTATGTGCGTCCAATATGGCCGGTCAAGGACCGGTCGTAAACACTCCTTACTTCTTAGCGCCGCCAGAGGGACTTTCCATTGCGATGTCGGGCAGTTCTACGCCGATCAACCCTGATCCGTGCTTGGCCTACATCATGAATGCCGGTCTCAACAATGTCCTACAGTATATCGCGTCCGCGAATATGGGCCCGACAAAGGGTTCACGTATGATGTATCTCTTTGTTGCATCGGTCTCACAGGCGTGGAACTGGGTGACGGCGGATACCAATGTCCAAGGCATTCACGATAACTGGAATTGGACACTTTCCAAGGCAACTGCCCCCCTTTCTGCAAACGATTGCATCATCTGGATCGCAAGTGTGATTGATTTCCTTGCATCCCAGCTTCACGCCATTCCGTCCATTTACAACTGCCCCGCCGATGTGATTGCACGTGTTAAATCGGATGGCCAGTGGGAGAACTGGGCCGCACGATGGAGCACCTGGTACATCAACCGCTTAGCAGACGGCTCTGCGAATGCCGGCACGGCGCAACCCACCTCTTCTGCCAACTGGAATCAGACCATTGTGGTGGATGGTGCGACCGTCAATCCGATTGGCGACTTTCCCGAGCCTCAGCAATGGACTCGCCTTACTGTGAATGGAATTCTGCAGAAGTATTTGACCTATTCGTGGAACTCGGTTGCGTCCACCTGCTTGTCGGCAGAAGATGAGACCTATGTTCAAACACTCGTCAGTCCTGCAACAGGCGACGACCGTGACGCGGAAATCGATGTCGTTCTGAACATTGCGCAGAATCTGACCGACGAAGAGAAGATGATTGCTGAATTCTGGGCTGGATCCGCGCCTGGTGTGATGTCGCCGCCTCTGATGTCCGTATGGCTCTGGAAAGAGTATATTCGCAACAACACATTTAGCTGCTCAACCATTATATATTCCCTTCTCGATCTTGCCATTCATTTGTTTGAAGGCGCACGTGTTACCTGGGCACAAAAATATGCCTTTATGGAGTCTCGTCCCATCCAAGAGATTCGTCGTCGTTACAGCGGCCAGATGATTGACTCGTGGAATGGCACCATTTCGGGTGATCAATGGATCCCTTACCAGCTGCAGTCGTTCGTTACTCCACCCTTCCCTGATTTCCCGTCAGGTCACAGTCATTTTACCCAAGCATTTGCAAATACGATGACCAAATGGTTCGGCGCTACGATTACTAAAAATACAGTCACCTACGATCTACAGACACTGTACTCGACGTCGTTTACCTCCAATCAGACGGCTGCGTTCGGCGATTTCGTCTTGCCAGCGGGCTCTTCGGCAGTGGAACCTGGCGTTACCCCTGCCGCGCCTGTTACTCTGTCCTTTGACACGTGGCAAGATATGGCGGACCAGGCAGGTATGTCTCGTTTGTTTGGAGG
>Ga0078894_10000316_pt1 | contig 32804 bp, 31 predicted proteins | sample LauGreSu1BDMLBSD_2_FD_67506 | JGI IMG/M metagenome (GOLD analysis project Ga0078894, IMG submission 67506) | Freshwater lake microbial communities from Lake Michigan, USA - Su13.BD.MLB.SD (version 4) (version 4) | ecosystem: Environmental > Aquatic > Freshwater > Lake | place: Lake Michigan... | reverse complement strand
TTTCATAGCATGCAGGAAAATCAAATCATTGATGGTGGAAGAGTTGATACCCAATGGGATCTTGAAATAAAACCCCAGGCCCATCTTCTCGATATCAATCTTAGGGAAGTCTGGAAATACAGAGACCTGCTCTGGATGTTTGTGAAACGTGATTTTACAGCACAGTACAAGCAGACCATCCTTGGCCCATTGTGGCATTTCATACAGCCCTTGTTTACTACAATTGTATTCCTTGTGGTGTTTACCAACATCGCCAGGATCTCTACAGACGGAGTGCCACCTGTTTTGTTTTACATGAGCGGAATCACCATCTGGAATTATTTCTCTTCCTGCCTGAACGCCACCTCCAATACATTTGTCGCCAATGCAGGCATCTTTGGAAAAGTATATTTTCCCAGGCTCGTGATTCCATTGTCTACGGTGATGAGCAATATTGTAAAATTCGGCATCCAGTTTTTACTGCTCCTTGCCGCTATGCTCTGGTACAAAATCACCACTTCAACCCCCTCAATTTCTTCAACCCCCTCAACCCATTCAACTGCTTCAACTCTCATTCTAATCCCCAGCATCATCATAATAATGGCCGGCATCGGCCTCGGCCTTGGCATCATCATCTCTTCCATGACCACCAAGTACAGGGATTTGACGGTATTGATCGGCTTTGCTGTACAGTTGTTGATGTATGCCACACCGGTGGTATATCCATTGTCAACTATCACCAGCGAAAAGTTGAGGTTCTGGATCACCTTGAACCCCCTTACCCCACTTGTAGAATCCTTCCGCTACGCTATGCTCGGCGTAGGCAGTTTTGATTACGCCAGTTTTGGATACAGCATAGGATTCATGCTTATAACCCTGTTCATAGGGTTGCTTATATTCAGTAGGGTAGAGAAGACATTTATGGATACTGTCTAAAATCTCTTCACCCCCCCCCAACCCATTTAACCCCTTTAACTGATTTACAAAATGAGTGTAGTGATTAAGGTCGAAAACCTCTCCAAGCAATACCGCCTCGGCCAAGTGGGTACTGGAACAATATCCCATGATGTAAACCGCTGGTGGCACAGGATCAGGGGGAAGGAAGATCCCTACCTGAAGATTGGTGAATCCAACGACAGAACCACAAAAGGAGATAGTGATTATGTGTGGGCATTGAAAGATATCAACTTTGAGGTAAAACAAGGTGAAGTATTGGGAATAATTGGAAGGAATGGTGCAGGCAAGAGTACCTTATTGAAGATATTGAGCAGAACCACTGCACCAACTACTGGATCGGTCAAGATCAAAGGAAGAGTAGCAAGTTTACTTGAAGTTGGTACAGGTTTTCATCCGGAGTTGAGTGGCAGGGACAATATATTTCTGAATGGAGCTATATTGGGTATGAGCCGAAAGGAGATCCAGAGTAAGTTTGATGAGATTGTGGATTTTTCTGGTGTAGAAAGGTATATCGATACTCCAGTGAAGCGATACTCCTCAGGTATGTATGTTCGCTTAGCTTTTGCGGTTGCTGCACATCTAGAACCGGAGATCTTAATTGTAGATGAGGTTTTGGCTGTAGGGGATGCAGAGTTTCAAAAAAGGTGTTTGGGAAAGATGAAGGATGTGAGTGTAAACCAAGGAAGGACGGTGTTGTTTGTGAGTCATAATATAGAATCGATAAAAAAACTTTGTAAGTCCGGTTTATTTCTTAAAACTGGCGTAGCTCATTCATTTGATGATATTGAAAATTGTTACACGGAATATTTAAAATCTTTAAACAAACCAATTTTAAATGTAAGGGAAATAAATAACTACTTTTTAAATGATTTTTTAGAAATTTTGGAGTTTAGTATATCACAAACAACAATTCGGATATTCGATGATTTAAAGTTCTTAATTAAATTTCGTAACCATAAGACCAATGTTATTGATTGTGTTGCCATATTGATATATGATGAAGAAGATAAAAGAGTTGCAATTGTTGATTTACGTAGTTCTATATTACTAAGTTCAACTAGCAATGAAATATCGATAAAAGGATTTATTGAGAGAATTCCGTTGCTACGGGGCGAATACCGTATAGGCTTGGCAATTGGCTCAACAATATGTACAGGTGATTTTTTTAATCTTCTGCCACTTACAGTACGTGAAGAAGAAAGTAAGAAAATAAATCATTTTCCCAATAATGTGATGGGAAAATTTGCAATAAAAGCAAATTTTGAAATATCAAAATAAACAATATGCAATATTATAGTCAAGATGGCCAAGATGAGTTCATTGATAAATACATTTTCTCTAAAAAACGCAAGGGTTTTTTTGTTGATATAGGGGCGAATGACGGAATTAAATATAGTAACACATATTTTTTTGAGAAATACCGAGATTGGAGTGGAATATGTTTTGAACCTCTTCCAGATATATTTTATAAACTAGAAAAAAATAGAAAATCAATAAACATTAAAGCTTGCGTAAGTGACAATGAAAATAATTCCGACTTTTTAGCTGTAAGTGGGTACTCGGAAATGCTAAGTGGTTTAATTGAAAAATATAATCCAATTCATTTAAAAAGGCTTCAAAGAGAACTTTCAGAATACGGGGGAAAATCTAATATAATCCAGGTACAATGTATTAGGTTTGATTCCGTAATTAAAAAATATGGAGTATCTAAAATTGATTATTTATCTATAGACGTAGAGGGAAATGAACTTAATATTTTGAAATCAATTGATTTTGATTTAGTATCTATTGAAGTAATTTCTGTTGAAAATAATTATCACGATGATGAGCTGATAAAGTATGTTTTCAACAAAGGGTATAATTTAAAAAAAATAATTGGAGCAGATTATATATTCGTAAGAAAAAAACTACTTCAGAGTTTATTTTTTTATTTTAAAAGAAAATGGAAGAAATAAGTTTCTATGAAAAAGATATTTAAATCTAATTCAATTTACATTTTAACTTAAGTATTATTTGGAGTGTTTTGAGAAAGTATCAACCAATAGTTTTTTTATGAAAAAAAATCAGAAACTATTAAGTTTATTTTGAATATTTTTTGATTAATTGAATACTATCAAATAGTATTCAATTGGAATTAAAATTTTTATATGATAGTAAAGCTATCTACTCCTTGGAATCTTAACTACGAACAGCAATTAGTAGTTTTGGAAAACAACGAAGATGTTATTTTCGAAATCAATAATGCATGCAATAGTTGTGATGTTTGGATAATTTGGGGAGGGTTAAATAAACCTGAGCAGGTAACTGTTGCTCCTCACAATATTATATACATTGCAGATGAATGCTATGAAGAGCGTAGCTATAACAAGGAATTCCTTTCACAATTTAATAAAATTGCATCGGTAGGTTCAAATATTGGGATTGATAATAAAATTAATATTCATGAGTTAACAATTTGGTATTTTAAAAACAGTATAGATATTTTAAATCTGGAACCAATAAATAAAACAAATAAAATATCACTTGTTGCTTCAGATCTTACTTACATTAAAGGGCATAAAAAGAGGTTCGCATTTGTAAATAAATTAATTGGTCATTTCAAAGATCGAATCGACTTTTACGGCAGAGGTATAAATGAAATTGAGGATAAATTTAGTGCAATTGCACCGTATCAGTTTTCAATATGCATAGAAAATAACGTAGTACCAAATTACTTTACTGAAAAAATTGCAGAATGTTTTCTGACGTATACGGTCCCGATATATTATGGTTGTCCAAATATAGATGATTATTTTTCAGATTCTTCTATTATTAGAATTAATATTGAGGATTATAGAAGTGCAATTAATGTAATTGAATCAGTAATTGATTCTGATTGTTATGAGTCATATCTTCCGAAAATAGTTGAAGCTCGTAATCTTTATTTAAAAAAATACCACTTGTTCCCAGCGTTAAAAAAAATAATTAGGCAACATACACAACTGAATAGTCGAAAAGAGAAGGTTACAGTGCTCCCAGAATATTATTTTGAAAAAAAAATACCAGAAAAACTAGAAAATATTACCACAAAACAATTGTTTAATGAATTGGTTAAACGTGTAATAAATAAAACGTCATATAGATAATGATTAAATTTTCTATTGTTATTTGTACACACAATCGAGATTTTTTATTAGAAAAGTGTATCAGTTCAATTTTAAACTTAAGCTATGATTTAAGTTTAGTCGAAGTTATAGTTGTTGATAACTATGGAAAATCAAATACAAAAAAAATAATCAATGATTTTCTTAGAATTAAACAAGTCTATATAAGGTACTGTTATGAAAGTAATATTGGTTTATCCTACGCTCGAAATGTTAGTATTAAAAATGTTGAAAATGATTGGATTATTTTTATTGATGACGATGCATTAGTCGATAGAGATTATTTGAACAATTTAAGTCTTATCCTTGCGGCTAATATTAAACTGCGATGTATAGGTGGAAGATATTTACCTTGGTATTTGTTTGGGAAGCCTCGTTGGTATAATGATGAATGGGCTTCCTCAAGTGGTAAGCCTTCTAGTTTCAGTGAATTGAAAAGCGATCAATATTTCGATGGCGGAAATTTTGTAATTCATCGATCGATATTTAGTGAAATTGGCTTATTTAATACCTCCCTTGGGATGAGCGGCCAAAAGATATCATACGGTGAAGAAATTGACTTTCAGGTGAGGATGCGACTAAATGGTATTCCTATTTGGTATTCTCCGAATCTTTTAATTCTTCATTTGGTTCCTAAATATAAGTTGAAAGTTTCTTGGTTTATAAAATCATGGTATGCACATGGGAAAGATTATTGGAACACTTATAACGTACGCCCATTTGGTTATGGTTTTGGATTTGGTGTTTTCTTGCGAGTTACTAAATTAATTTTATTTAATTTTTTGATGTACTCAAAAAAGCTGAATGCAAAGAACTATTTCATTCAAAATTGGATTATTGATTCACTAAAATTGCCGGCATGGGAAATCGGCAGGCTTGTTGGTGCAAAAAAATTAAAATTTAATGTGCGGAATTAGCGGTCTGATTAAATTTGATAAAAGTCAAATAGGATTTGACCAATTCAAACAGTTTACTGAAACTCTTAAACATAGAGGGCCAGATGGAATATCATTATTCCTATTAAATGACGATAAAGTAGCTTTGGGACACACCCGTTTAAGTATACTTGATGTTTCTTCCATCGCCAATCAGCCAATGACTGATATATTTGATCGATACACCATTGTTTACAATGGGGAAGTTTACAATTTTATTGAGATTCGAAAGCAGTTACAAGAGTTTGGCTATAATTTCAGAACCAACTCTGATACAGAAGTAGTCTTATATGCCTTCCACAGATGGGGACATTCCTGTTTAGATTATTTTAATGGTATGTGGGCAATGGCTATTTGGGATAACTTATCCAATAGTTTATTCCTCGCAAGGGATAGGTTCGGTATTAAGCCATTATACTATGTAAATAAACATAATCAATTTATATTTTCATCTGAAACCAATTCTTTTGGTAGTTTGTTTGGCTTTACTAAGCAGTTTGACTTAAATAACGTTAAAAAAGCAATTACTGATTCCTTTGCATTAGAAGGGAATGCCATGACAATCTTTAATGATATTAAATCATTGTTGCCAGGCCATTATTTAACAGTAGATATTAATGGTGAAATTGAGATCAAAAGATGGTGGGATACTAAATCGCATTTATCGGAAACCAATGAAAAACATAACGAGCAAGTAATTAAATTTAAAGACTTGCTTTTTGACTCTTGTAGGCTCCGTTTGAGGAGCGATGTTCCAATTGCGACCGCCTTAAGTGGTGGATTAGATAGTTCTTCTGTATATAGTATCCTCAAAAGTATTTCTTCTTCAAAAGAATTTAAACATTCTGGAAGAATTCCTGATTCTTATCTTCAGGCCTTTTCAGCTGTTTCCCCTGGCACAGAACAAGATGAAAAAAAATATGCAGAATTCTTATTGGATTCAAGTAAGCAAAATATTACATGGGTCCAGGAGAATACTGACTCATTGGTGTCACGGATTGAGAGTTCTGTCAAACATTTAGATTTTATCTATAATACACCCTTGTTCATGGGCGCTTCAGTGTATGAGCAAATGTCAAATAATGGAATAAAAGTTTCCATGGATGGGCATGGAGTTGATGAAATGATGTATGGATACGGATTTTCAATTAAAGAGCTTGCAGATAATGTGATATATCACGACGCATATTTAGCAAACGAGTTATGGGATATACATTCAGAAATGTTCTTAGACCGCCCTGTACGCCCTGATTTTTACATATCACAATTAGAACTCCAAAAAAAATATATTTTCACAGCCAAAAAGTTTTTAAGGTCATTTAAAAATAATAATCTAGTAAATTTCGGATTTGATTTATTGTATAATCAATTTCACTCAACAATGTTGCCTACCATACTTAGGAACTTTGATAAAATATCTATGCAACATGGAATTGAGATAAGAATGCCTTTCATGGATTATCGTCTAGTATCTTTTGTTTTTTCATTACCCCTTTCTTCAAAAATAGGCGCTGGGTACACAAAAAAAATTCTTCGCGATGCAATGAAAGGAATTTTGCCTGAAGAAATAAGATTACGAAAAAATAAGATGGGTCTGAATGCACCAATGCAAACATGGTTCTCCGGCCCATTGAAGGATTATATAAATGATGAAGTACAAAGTTTGTCTTTTCAAAGTAATGCATTATTTGATGGGAAATCTTGGCTAGCATTTTTGAATGCTAGGAATAAAAAGGCCGATTGGTCATTTCAAGATTCTCTTTCATTTTGGCCAGTTTTAAATGCGCATTTGTTAATTAAAAATTGAATGTGAAAATCTTAAAATGCGATATATTATACCCGTTTAACTATTTAGAAGCAAAACAGTTAGAGTCTAAGCAGTACATTGCTTCAATGCACTTGGCACAATATATGAATTGGCTTCATAGTTTAAGAATGGGATTCTATAATCTCTTTTCAAGAGAGTTAGGTTCTATTGGAGATGATGTATTTGAATTATTCTATCAAGATAACATCCAATTCAATAAAATTGTCAAAGCATATAATTTAAAGTTCGCTTTTTTCACATTATTTACTCCAAAGGGGTTTAAGTGGTGGAGGGATATAACCATTGCAGATCTTAAGTCAGCAATACTTTATAATGGAAGCAGGATTGAACTAAAAAAAAGAATCCAACTCCGAATCTTTATTGACCAATTGTCTCCAGATATTATATTTCTGAGAGAACCATGTCAGGTTGATAATAACTTTTGGCTTCCGTATAAAGGGAAAATTAAAATTATTTCAATGATAGGTTGCAATATTTCACATCCTATAAATTGGCGTCTGCATAATTCTGATTTGCTGTTTACAATCACACGGGAGTTTAATGATTTTTTTATACTTAACGGAGTTAATTCTTATTTAATTGAATATGGTTTTGATTCTAATTTGATTAAGGAATTAGAGATTGGTGTTAAGAAGTATGATGTGACTTTCGTAGGCTTGTTAGGTACTACTGATCAGCTAAAGAAAACTCAATTTTTAGAATTTATATCTAGTAAATGTGATTTTAAGTGGTGGGGCCCTAAAGGGGAACTAATTAACGAATTTCCTTGCTTATTAAAAACATGGCAGGGTATTGTTGCAGGAAAGGAGATGTACCAAGTATATGCCTATTCAAAAATTGTTTTAAATGATTATGTTCATTCTAATGGAGACAATGCTGTTAACTTAAGATTTAAAGAAGTAATGGGTTCTGGATCTATGTTGTTAACACGTATTGCGTCAAATTTAATTCAGTATGAAAATCTGAATATTTTTAAGACTTTTTCAGGAAGTGAAGACTGTATAGAGAAAATAACTTATTATCTATCTAATGAATATGAGCGAGAAGTTTGTGCGTTAAATGGTCAGCAATATGTTTTAAAAAATCACAGTTACTCTAAAATAATTCATGAAATTAGAGATAAATTTTAATGAGTATAATTTCTCGATATAGAAACTGGGCATTTAATAGAAAAAAGACAAACCAATTAACTAGGTGGCGTAAAAAAGGTATTATCGTCCCTGATTCTTTTTCGTGGGAAGATGATATTCGGTTAGATATCTCTAATCCATTTTTTGATATGCCTGGAGGCAGTATTGAGATTGGTGAAAATGTAAAAATAAGTAAAGGTGTAATAATCGATTGTTTCGGTGGAAGAGTTACTATTGGAGATAATGTTTTTATAGGACCATATACCGTTATATACGGTCACGGGGGCATTACAATTGGTAATGATACTTTAATTGGAATGAATTGTAATATCGTTTCAGCAAATCATAAGATCCCATCTAGGTTTAATTTGATACGTCTACAACAAGACATTACTGGAAAAATATCTATTGGTAATGATGTTTGGATAGGTGGTGGAGTTACAGTTTTGTCATCAGTAAATATTTCTAGTGGTGTAGTAATAGGTGCAAATTCTTTAATTCGAAAAGATGTTCAACAATATTCAATTGTTGCAGGATATGAAAATAAAATTATAGGCACTAGACTTTGAAAAACAAGAAAACAATCCATATCAAATATGTAGATTATTGGCACGGGTTTGACTATCGTAGAGAATATTTTTGGAATTTACTTTCTGCAGAGTACAATGTAATTTATTCAGAAGAAGCCCCAGATTATATCATTTATTCCAATTATGGACTTGAACATTTGAATTATGATTGCATAAAGATTTTTGTTTCGTATGAAAATGAAAGACCTAATTTTGATATTTGTGATTTTGCAATCACTTCAGATTATTGTAACAAAAAAAATCATTATCAATTACCTGTTTTTGCAACTATCTTAGATAAACAAGCTTTGATTAATACAGACAAAGACGCACTTTTTGAGGATTGGAAATCTCGAAAAGAATTTTGTTCCTTTGTAGTATCAAACGGAAAATGTCAAGAAAGAATAGATTTTTTTAATTTTTTAAGTGAAAATTATATTAAGGTAAGATCAGGAGGTAAAATACTCAATAATGTTGGTGGAACAGTGTCAGATAAATTAGAGTTTTTGCGAAAACATAAATTCAATATAGCATTCGAGAATTCTAGTTACCCGGGCTACCTAACTGAGAAAATCACTGATGCATTTGTTGCAAATACAATTCCCATATATTGGGGAGATATCAAGGTTTCTCAATATTTTAATGAAAAGAGATTTATTAGAATTGATTCATATTCTTCAAATCAGTCTCTATTGACCGATATAAAAAAAATTATGACTAATAATGAACTTGCATACTCAATAATTTCACAACCTATATTTGTCAATGATTCAATTCCTAAATCATTGGAAGAACTAAATATCGTTGAATTTTTTGGCCATATTTTTAATACAAAGGTTTATAGATCACCAATTGTTAAATTCACGAAAAAAATTAAATTCAAATATAATTTTTTTCTTGGCAAATTGCCCGTGAAATATTATGGGAAAAGTGAATCATTTAGATAGCTTTATGAAATTTTAAATTATTATTTGGATATGCATTTTCAAACTAAAAAAGTCATATCCTATTGTCTTTTTCGAGCTACTTAATCATTCAGGTTATAAAAAGATAGATTTGGGTGGGATGTTAATTAATAATAAAGAAATATAAATGATTACCAAAAATATTTACTAAAACACCGGTTTAACATACCCTTTGAAAATATTTCAAATAAAGTATACGCCACCCTAAAAAATATACGATGCGTTTATTGCCGGCTGAATACCTGTATATTGGGGCGCCCCATCTGTTGAACTTTTTTTTAACCCCAAGCTGGTTATTGACTATATCGATTATAAAGACGAAAAGCAACTGGTTGATTATCTGATTTATCTTGATGAAATCCTATTCGCGCCAAAAAAATAATTTATGCAGCCGGTTTTTATAAATGATAAATTACAAGATATTTTTGCAGCAGAAAACCTGTTGACTTTCTTCGCAAAATAGTTACAACCTCTAAAAATCCGGTAGCTACTGTAAAATGGAAACGTGCCGGCCATCTGTTAAAACAAAAACAGAGATCAATTATAAAACGCTGGTTTAATTATCCGGAATATTTCAGATGATATTTTTTTGATGATTAATTGTGATTTGATAAAGTAAAGGTTTAAATATTCTGTTAATGCAATCATTTTCGATAATCATTTGTACCTACAATCCTGATTTTACAATTTTCAATCGATTGCTACAAGCTTTTCTTGATTTTGAAAGTTCTTCTCCAGTGCACGAGATTATTTTTGTAGATAATAATTCTCAACCAGGTTTAGAATCTAATCCAATTGTCAATAACTTTCTTTTAAAGAAGAAGAATTCTGTTTTAGTGAAAGAAAAAGAGCCGGGGCTTACAGCTGCACGCATTGCAGGTATTAACCAATCTAAATATGACTGGATTGTTTTTTTTGATGATGATAATGAACCGTGTAAAGACTATTTAATTGAAGCTGCAAAAGTTATTTTTGAATATCCTAAAGTCGGTGCATGGGGGCCGGGGACTGTTAAAGTGGATTATACTGATAAAGAGGCTCCTAAATGGCTTGATAAGTATAAGTCCATTTTTCAACAACGAAATGACACTTTTATAAAATACGATAATAATTATTGGTGGCAATTTTGTTATCCCTTTGGTACAGGTTTAATTATTAAGAAAGTAATTTGCGAAGCCTATATTGCAAAAGTTGACAATAAACAATATTTGCTCAGTGATAGGAAAGGCAAGAGTTTAAGTAGCGGCGGGGATATGCAAATAGTTTATACGGCATTGGCTATGAACTATCATGCTGGTATTTCACCAGGGATTAAACTTAATCATCTCATTAGTACCTCTAAGTCGAATACAAATTATATTGCAAGGCTTCTTTTTGGAAGTGCAGCTTGTAATTTGCCAGCCTATTATCAGTGTTTTCCTGATCAATTTCAAGTGCCAGTATATCCAACTTCAAAAGTCATTTTTCAAAAATTTTATTTTCTATTGAAAGTTGTCATGCTGAGGCAGAGTTTTCGGGAGGCTTATTTTCAGTTAGCGAAATATCTCGGAGAGCTGGAAGGGGTTGTACTTTTAAATCCAGATATTAAAAAGGGAAAATTTTTATTTTTGCTGGAGCGAATGCTTAAAATTAGGTGATGAGTACACAATTAATCAGAAGAAAACCTATAAACTATCAAGCAAAAGATGAGTGGTTGTTTGTAAAAGGATTTAATTATCGGTTTGAGGAGCCTAGTTATGAGAAATTCTCCAATGGATTTTGGGATTGTTTTAAAACAAAAGCAATCGCTACAAAGTTGCAAAAGGCTTCTGCATTTTTCCGAACAATGTTAGGTCGTAAATCAATAATAGAAATAGATTCATTTATTTGGGCAACTAATGCAAATTCAGAAAATTATTTTCATTGGTTTAACGATGTGTTACCCAGCATTTATTACCTGAAAACTATCGGAGTAGCTGTTCCTGTTCTATTAAATGAAAAACTTGTAAGTAAGCCGTTTGTTAAACCTTCTCTCAAATTATTGCAAGTAGAGTACAAAACTGTGCTTGCAAGTAATATCATCAAATTCAAAGCAGCTTTCAAACTAACATTAACTGCCGGTGAAGGAAATCAACATCCATATTATTTCCCACAAATCAGTGAATTATTCAGATCTCATCAAAAATTCAGTTTTGATGTATCTGATAAGGTCTTTATTGTTCGGAGCAATTTAAAAAATCGGAATCTTTACCCAATTGATGAGGTTAGTGCACTATTTATCAAGTTTGGCTTTTTGATAGTAGATACAGAAAAGATGACTTTTGCTGAACAAATGACAATGTTTTCGAGATGTACACATTTAGCTGCTGTACACGGTGCAGGCTTAACAAATATGCTGTTTATGCCAAAAAACAGTAAAATACTTGAGTTCAGAAGGAGTGATGATGATCATAATAATTGCTATTTTTCTATGGCAGATACTTTGAGGCTTAATTATTACTATTTCCTTACGGAAAGCATGATTAAAGGAGTATGTGTACAAGAGGATAACTTCAAAGCAGACCTTACTTCCTTAGAGAATTTGTTACATACATTTTCAAAATAGAATGAAATGCAGAGAGACTTGATTATTGCCACTGCCGCAGGATATAAATTTGAACAGATAGAGTTGTTTCTTAGATCATTAGATAAGCATTTTTCGGGTGTTTTACTATTATTAACTGACAAAAAATATCGGTTGCCAAAATATAGTTTTGAAATTGAAGTCGGAGATATTCAGGCAGATTATTTTCAATCATCCATACCTTTTGCTTTTAATAGTGCAAATAACAGAAGGCTCTACTTTGCCAAAAAGTACATATCAGATAATCATCAATTTGAATATATTTTCCTAACAGATATAAGGGATGTTATTTTTCAAGAAAATCCTTTTGAGGCATTGGTAGATGATAAATTGCAGGCAGCTGTTGAGGATGTACTGATTGCAGATAATGAGTATAATAGTAACTGGATTCGTACTTTAATGGGGGAAGATTATTATCTGACAGTTAAAAATAAAAATGTTTTATGCAGCGGTACTATTTTGGGAGGCAGGAAAATTATTTTGTACTATCTAGATTTCGTTACGAAATTACTTAACGAAAAAGGCGTTCATTTGGACACTGGTAAAAATGTTTTTATAATAGATCAAGGAGCATTTATTGTTTTCTGCTATTCGTTTCCCCAGCTGGTTAATCTGCATACTAATCAAAATGGGAAAATATTTACCATGAGCTACATTCCAAAGATGGCATTGAATTCGAATGGAAAATTTGTAAATGACGAACAAAAAGTATATTCCATTATACATCAATATGATAGGTATCCATTTCTTATTGATTTGTTTAAAAAACAAAATAAAATAATTGGAATACAAGACTTGAAAACTGCAGTTAAGACTTTCTTAAAAAATTGTTTATGAAAAAAATTAATAGATTACTAAATCAGCTCATTGCATCCGATAGTATTTTATATTACTATCTCATTAAAATTTATTACAGATGGAAGCCAGAGTTTATTGATATTAATGAAGTATTGTTAAACTATGACAAAATAAAGGGTGATGTTTTTTTTATTCAAATAGGGGCAAATGAAGGGAAAATGGACGATCCGATTTATCATTTTGTAACAGAAAAAGGTTGGAAGGGTGTCCTTATTGAACCCGTTAAATTCATATTTGATAAATTAGTTCGAAACTATAATAATTATTCAAGCCAGCTATTTTTTGAAAATGTTGCTATTTCACGAACTGAGGGTAAACAAATGTTTTATTACCTACGGAAAAAGGAAGGATTTGATATTCCATTTTGGGCCGAAGAGTTAGGCTCATTTAACAAGGATGTAATACTAAAGCACAAAATGTATATCCCTCAAATCGAAGAATTAATAGTTGAGGAAGATGTTCCTATTACAACAATATCTGCTTTACAATTAAAATATAATATTTCCGGGCCAGATTTACTAATGATTGATACGGAAGGTTATGATTTTGAAATCATAAAAAGCTACCCTTTTAGCGTTTGTAAACCTCCTCTTTTAATTTACGAAAACAAGCATCTTGGTAATATCTGTCATAAACAGAGCCTTGTTTTTTTACGCAATTGGGGTTACAAATTATTTGCATTTGAAGGCGACACTCTTGCAGTTCAAGAAAATTATTTAGCAAAAAATCCTAATTTAGTAAAAGGGGTAACCCGAAAATTTGAACGACAAAGAGTTATAAAAATGCTTCGTTTTAATAACAGCCATTAGAAGCGTAGTGTTACAAAAGACTCCAGTATTACTTATCATTTTTAATCGACCAGCTACAACACAAAAAGTGTTTGAGGCAATTCGGTATGCAAAGCCCACAAGGTTGTGCATTGCAGCCGATGCTCCCAGAACAGGTAATGCAAGCGACGAGGAGAAATGCAAATTAACGAGAGCGATAACAGAAGATGTTGACTGGCCTTGCGAGGTAAAGCGTTTATACCAGGAGCAAAATTTAGGTTGCAGTCTGGGGCCCCGTGCTGCATTCGATTGGTTTTTTTCGCAAGAGGAAGAAGGGATTATTTTAGAAGACGACTGTGTGCCCCATACCGATTTTTTTATTTTTGCCAGCGCCATGTTGGAGCGATACAGAAACGACCAGCGGATTTTTTCTATCAACGGTTCTAATCTTGGTTATCAACTGAAAAATGGTGATAGTTACACCTATAGCCGGTTTATGAATATGTGGGGCTGGGCTACATGGGCAGATCGTGCACAAACAATCGATTATTCGCTGACAAGCTGGAAAGCCAAAAATCGTCCTTTGTGGTTTTTATACAAACGTATGCGCCAGGGCTTGTTCGATACCGATATAAACTGGTACAAATACTGGCAGCACAAATTTGATCTTACCGTAAACAAAGAGGTAATTACCTGGTGGGACTGGCAATGGATTTATCATCAGCTAAACAGGAAACAGTTATCAATTGTGCCTGCCGTTAACCTCGTAAGTAATATTGGGTTCGATGCAGATGCAACACATACACACGAAACAGAAAATCCTGCTGCGAATATACCCACAGCTGCCATGCCCCTGCCCTTACAGCACCCTGCACAAATAAAGCCCGATTATGTTTACGAAGAGCAGTATGTAAAATGGGTGTGGTGTTATCACAAACGGCTGCCATTCAATTTTTATATAAAACAATTCGTTAGACGTTTTTTATATAAAGTTTAAGGATTATAAATATAATTAGTTTAGTTCTTAAATGGTTTAGATTTATAAAATTAATAAAAATTACAAAATGATTTTTGATAAAATTATTATAGCTCGGAAAAAACTTATAGAGTATACCTTACTTAAAGCCAAGTTTATACAAATAACAGGACATTGGATTTATCTACCGATACTCAGCAATAAACCTGTTGTTTTTGATTTAGGTGGAAATTTAGGTAACTTTTCAACTGAAATGAAGGAACGCTTCGCGTCCAACAATTATTTATTCGAGCCAAATGCAAGCCTTTGTGAAAAAATTAATGATGATATTGCTTCTGTGTATAACGTGGCTGTTTCAAGTAAATGTGGCGAAGCTGAGTTTTTACTAAGTAATAATCATGAGGCATCAAGTTTTAACTTCGGTAATGTTATTACGTGGGGCTTAGAATCTAAACAAACAGTTAAAACTATTGACTGGACCGAAATGCTCAGAATCACAAACTGTAATCAATCGGTAATTGATCTAATAAAAATAGATATAGAAGGATCTGAAATTGATTTTTTAAATAGTCTAACGGATACTGACTTGAGTAAAATTAAATCAATTACAGTTGAGTTTCACGATTGGCTTGATACATCCTTGCATGAATCAACAATCAATACAATCAAAAGATTAAAAAAGAATAATTTTTTAACAGTTACTGATGCACCTAATCATAATTGGCCTGTTGAAATGTGCTTCATTAATAAACGATTTCTTACTAGTAATAGAATAAGGAATATTTATTTCAATATTTATCAACTTATCAAATTTTAAAATAAGTTATGAAAATTCTTATTTGTTGCAATAAGCGTGATTTTTTTTTAACCCGTATCTGTGTTGCCAGTATCAGGTATTACTATCCTGATGTTGATATATACATATTGAAAGATTATCTCAATGGTGAGTTCAGCTCAAATGAATTGGAAAAGATATGGAATATAAAGGTGTTAGATTTAGGACTCCGAAAATATGGGTGGTCTGCTGCAAAAATGCATTTTCTTTTTTCTGACTTTTTTCCAGGTGAAAAAGTATTTGTGCTTGATTCTGACATAGTTTTTGCTGGCAGGATGTTAGAGTCTTTGTATGAAACAGCCAATAATTTTGATTTTACAGTAAACGCCGATTTTCATGATAATCCATATGATGATTGGGTAAGTGTACACTATTATGATTACAGACACTTAAAGACAATAGATCCAGAATTTAATTTTCCTGGCTATTTCTTTAATGGTGGTCAAGTAGTAGTTACAACTGGTAAAATAACTCAGGAGGAGGTAATTGATTTCTTTGATCTTAAATATTTCCCCTATTGGAAAGCTCAAAAATTTCTCCCTTTTGTGGATCAATCTCTTCTTAATTACGTTTTACCCAAAAAGGTACAAAACGGCGAACTTACTGTTGGTAAGAAGCAGTTTATGATTTGGAGTGAGGGAGATCTGAATAGAAATCTATTGCTTGATAAAATTAAAAAGGGAGACGAATATGATTTTATTATACATTGGGCTGGGGCATTAAGGATACCGTATATTGCCAAGATGACCAGGCCGGATATTTTGAGTTTTTTTGAAGAATATTATTATTCAAAAGTACCGATGGGACATATAAAAAAACGTATACGTAAAATTATTCCTTTATTTGATTTCTACTTGCGAAGAACTTACAGATTTATTAAGAAATTAGTGAAATCGTGAAAATTTAAAATGACAGATAATTTCCCGAAAATTTCAATTGTAACTGCTTCGTACAACCAGGGGCAGTTTATTGAAGAAACGATCTTAAGCGTACTCAATCAAAACTATCCCAATCTCGAATACATTGTTATTGATGGAGGCAGTACCGATAACTCCTTAGAGATTATTAAAAAATACCAACAGTATTTTACGTATTGGGTGAGCGAAAAAGATAATGGGCAGGCCAATGCCATTAACAAAGGATTGAAGCTTTGTACCGGCGACATTTTTAATTGGCTCAACAGTGATGATTATTTAGAACCCGGTGCCTTTCAAAAAATTGCTGCTGCATTTGCCGATGAGCAGGTGCAGATGGTCGCTGGGAAAGTGCGAAATTTTTCAACAGCCGCAGAAGAAATCATTCCCAATCAAAACCTGTCTGCAAAAGGATTAATGTGCTGGGAGCACGGTGTAAAATTTGTACAGCCGGGTGTGTGGATGCGTCGGGCGTTAATTGAACAAGTTGGTGGAATAGATGAAAAATTTCACTATGCGTTTGATTGGGATTTATACATCCGTTATTTATATCATTTTTCCAACGTAAAGGAACTTGATGATTTGTTAGTAAATTTTCGTTTACATGAGAATTCCAAAACACATTCTTTACTTGAACGATTTGCAATAGATGAACGAAAGATAATTGAAAAAATTAGTTCTTTGAAAAGCTTTAGTAACCTGCATGACTCCTGCGAATATAAAATACAGAAAACAAAATGGACTGAATTTTTGTCAGAACTTTCTAAAACAGATAAGTCTTTTTTGAAGAAGGTAATAATGACTATTAGTAAAATGAGTGTGTTTCAACGTGTGAGTTATACAAGACAAACGGCAGGTGCAATCCATGCCTTTTGGTTGAAAAGAAAAATATGAGATATTGCAATTAATGCTTAAGCGTATTAGCAATGCTGAATATTGAGTATGACAATTGTACTCATAATTATTACTGAATATCTTTCTCTATTGTAAAATATGTTCAAATATTTCTCATTTTGAAATTCTATGCAAAAATTAAAAAAAAAATAATTTGGCTCGCGCACGAAGGTAATTTAAGTGGTGCCAATATTGCCTTGCTTGAATATATCGATATTTTAATTGACGAATATGTATTTCATGTTATTTTACCACATGACGGAACTATGCGTAAGGAGTTAGAGCATCGAAAATGTGAATTCACAATTATACATCAATATGGGTGGGTTGGAGTAATACCGTGGTATAAATTCAATTTGTTATTTAAAATAGTAGGACGTTCCTTAATAGCAGTTCTGGAAACACTATTACTTGTTCGTAAAGAAAATCCTATATTGGTTTTTACGAATACGCAGGTTATTTTTACAGCAAGCATTGCTGCAAAATTGTTAAATAAGACCCATGTTTGGTGGATACATGAATTTGGAGAAGAAGACTTTGGTTTTAGTATAGGTTTTGGAACTAAACAAAGAGCATATAGTTGGATGGAGCGAAGTAGCCAATTGATTATCTGTAATTCTGCAGCAGTAACAAGAAAGTTCCGAACCCTGATGCCCCTAGCGAATATCAAAAAACTCTACCAGCCTGTTAGCTTGATGGCAAAAACTTCATTGACTTCGATTAAAAAAGCAACTTTTTTAATGTTTGGTCAGGTAACCCCGTCAAAAGGGCACAGTGAAGTGTTGGAGGCCTGTGTCAAACTAAATGAGCAAAACATCTCGGTTTCTCTCCATATTAAAGGACCATGCGAGAATAAAATCTATCTGGAAGAGTTATTAAATACCATAAAGGAGCATAAATTAGAAGGGCAAGTTCATATTGAAACCGGATATTTTTTGAAAGAGGAAGTAATGCCTTATTACGAAGTGCTTATTGTAGCTTCTAATTCAGAAGCTTTCGGGAGAGTAATTGTTGAAGCTAATAAATTAGGTTTACACGTAATTGTAAAGAACACTGGGGGTGCCCAAGAGTTAATTAATGAAACCAATGGGTTTACATACAATACTACTGATGAATTAATATTTTTGCTTTCTGGAAAAAAATCAATGCCTGTTGTTGATATCAAACTAAACTATCAGGAAAAAGAAGAAGTTAAGAAATTAAAGAAATGGTTAACTGAACTTTAATGGATAGTCTAAAACAACCAATTTTTACGATTGCAACTATTACCTATAATTCAGGTAAGTGGATCAGGCAAACAATCGAAAGTATTTTGTCTTCCTCGTTTACTGATTTCGAGTTAATTATTTCTGACGATGGTTCAATAGATGATACTTGGGAAATTATTCAACAATACAAGGATTCCAGGATTCGTGCATGGCAGAATGAAATAAATATTACAGAATACCCTAATCGAAATAAGGTGCTAAATGAAGCAAGAGGTCTTTATATTTTATATATAGACGGGGATGATTTACTTTACAAACACACTCTTCGTGAACTTTTTGAATATACAAATGCATTTCCAGATGCTGCGGGAATCTGGGGATCTAGTGGTATGGATTTTGCAGTTTTCCCGTATTTATTTACACCTGAAGAGATTACGAGGCTTATCCTTTTTTCACCCTATCATATAAGTATAGTAGGTTTTGCAGAATCACTGTTTAAGATATCTGTTTTAAAAAAGGTAGGAGGCTTTAGTGAAAAATACAAATCAGGCGATGTTTATATCAAGAAACGAATAGCTTGTGAGTATCCAGTGTTGTTAACAAATCCAGGTTATGCATTTTGGCGAACAAGTCCTGGGCAAGCAAGCAATTTATTACGCAAAGGATACCATTCATTAATTGAAATGTCGCTTATTAATGAAGCTATTGTGAAATCAGATTTTTTTCCTTTGAAAGACAAAGAGTTTGAGAATACACTTTTATACATCAGAAGTAGTGTTATGAAACTTCTTATTGTACAAACACTTTTTAAATTTCGAATATTTGATTTTTTTTGTGTGCTGAAAAAAATGAATAAGTCAATAAAAGATGTGAGGTGGATTTTCTATAAAATAAATATGCCGTATAAGCCAACCGTTAACGAAAATTTACTTATTAATAGCTTTCATTTTTCCGATTTAATAAATTAATTAAATTATCATGCATTTTTCAGAAAAAATATTATGGAAGTTATTAAGAAAAATTAACCCTGCTTATCATCCGTCTAAAACCAGTTGGGCGCAACAGGGAGAGGATTTGATTATAGATTTTTTATTTACTCAATTTCTTGATTGTAGGACCCCTTCTTACCTAGATATAGGTGCCAATCATCCTTATCATTTGAGTAATACCTATTTTTTTTATCAAAAAGGATCAACAGGTGTAAATGTTGAGCCTGACCCTTCTCTTATTAAAAATTTTCAGCGATTGCGAAAGAATGATATTACTTTGAATAATGGCGTGGGTTCTGAACAAGGTAATTTTGATTTTTTTGTAATGAGTAGTCCAACTTTAAATACTTTTTCAAAAGAAACAGCAGAGAAGTATTCTAAGAGTAGTCATTTCGGGTTTCCTTTTGTAAAAAAAGTAGTGAATGTACCTGTTGTTACGGCCAATGAAATACTACAAAACTATTTTTCAAATAATCCAAATTATTTTATCTCTATTGATGTCGAGGGCTTAGATTTTGAAATTTTGCAATCAATCGATTTTGTAAAATTTAAACCTCCTGTTATTTGTATTGAAACAAATGGGAAGGATAACATATTAGTTACAAAATATCTTCATAGTAAAGGGTATTTACTATACGCCGACAATTCAACAAACTGTATTTTTATATTTAAAGAAAAATTTCCACCAGAAATTTATGATTCGATTAATTAACTCCGTTTTAAAAATATTTGGCATACAGTTTAAGCGAACAGCTTCGCTTTCATTAGAAAGGCAATATTACGAAGGTATTATTAAAGGATCAAACGAATTATACAAGATTAGGCAAGAAGTTGATATAATTGTATTTAATGATAAAATAGCATGTCTTGCTTTTTCTAAAGATAGGCCTCTTCAGTTACATGCTTTGCTGAGTTCTTATTTTAAGTTTGTGACTAATCCAGCACCAATTGATATCATTTATAAAGCAAGTACAATTGAAATAGAAAGCTTTTATCAAGAACTTGCTAGTGAATTTTCCTCTTTTCCTGTTCGCCTAATAAAAGAGCAGAATTTTTACACCCAGGTTATTCATTGGCTTGAAACCGTGAATGCAGATCGAATATTTTTTCTAACAGATGATGCAGTTTTTTTAGAGGAGATGAATCTGCTTGATTGTTTGGGTTTTCATCCAATAAATGAAATATTTAGTTTTAAAAATGGCAGGGATTTTGATTATTCTTTTGCTTTTGATAAATTTCAAGAACTTCCATCTATTGATGAAGTCATTAATTCGGAAGGAATGATATTTTATAGGTGGAGATGGGATGAAAAAAAAGATTCTCCTGGATGGAATTATCCACTTTCAGTAGACGGTAATGTATTTTATCGTAGGGAAATACTATCAATGTTAAATAATGTTTCTTTCAAAAGTCCCAATAGTTTAGAATCAAGTATTCAGGTTTTTATAGATTTATTTACTCATCGAAATGGGGTTTCATATTCAAAGGTTAAAATGGTAAATGTTCCTTGTAATTTAGTTCAAAATGAATTTGCAAATAGAACGACAGGATTTTTTACGTCTGAGGAACTGTTAATATTTTGGAAGGAGCACAAAAGAATTGATATTGACAACTTTTATCAGCTAAAGGCAAATGAAGCAATATGCAAAAAATATACCTTTTATCTTATAGCTAAATCTTAAATGAAAGAGGATTATAAAAAAAAAATAGATTGGGTATATCTAAGAAGGAAACCCTTGTTGTGGTTGTATTCTGCTTTTTTAACATTACGCTATGTTGATAAGTGGGATATATTTCCTGCATTCAAGTTTAATGGATTTTTTAAAGTTATATTTCACAAATCTAATAATTCCTTTTTAGGCGTCAGTTCTCAACTAATTTTTGAAAAATGGCTAAATGGTAATGAAATTACTACCATACAACTCGGTGTTAATTCTCACTTTCAAACACTCAATGATTTTTTGATAGGAAATGGAGTTAAGATTTCATTGAGCGATAATGCTAAATTATTGGTAAAGGGGAAAAAAAATGAAACCGCCTCTGGGATTACAGCAAATTCAATTATTCTTGTAAATAATTATCTTGAAATAGGGTATGATTGTCTTATTGCATGGGATACTTTCCTTACAGATTCTGATTGGCATCAAATAGGAAATCAGATTAACACCTTACCAACGGTAATTCAAGATCATGTTTGGATTGGTATGGGAGCGAAAATATTGAAAGGAGTAAAAATAGGCAGTAATTGCATCATTGCATCGCAATCAACGGTTTTACAAGGCTTTTATACAGAACAGTCTTTAATTGTAGGAACTCCTGCGAAAATTATTAAATCAAATGTTGAAGATTGGAAAAGAGAAATGCAATATTAGAACCTCACCTAATTGATTTTACATCTATAGGTTCATTTGAAATTGGATATATTTCTGTTGCGGAACAAGAGCTGAACTTGCCGTTTGAAATTAAAAGAGTATATTGGACATACTATACCCCTCAAAATGTCCATAGAGGCGGGCATGCAAATATTGAAAAGGAGCTCGTGTTGATAGCTGTAGCAGGAAAAATAAATGTAGATGTTGAAACATTAAGTGGATATACAAATACATTTATACTTGAGCAGCCAAATAAAGGGCTTTATTTGCCTAAACTCTGTTGGCATACAATGCAGTATTCTCATAATGCAGTACAAGTGGTTTTGGCGTCTAATTTTTATTCTCCTTATGATTATATCAGAGACTATAAAACATTCTTAGCATATGGGAGTTAAAATCCATCCTTCAGCAGATGTTCAAACAAATACTATTGGAGATAATACATCTGTGTGGCAATTTGCTGTTATACTGAAGGACGCAAAAATCGGTAGAAACTGTAATATCAACTGTCATATATTTATTGAGAATGATGTTGCTATAGGAAATTATGTTACCATTAAAAGTGGCGTGTATTTATGGGATGGTATAACTATAGAAGATTATGTATTTATCGGCCCTAATGTAACCTTTACAAACGACCGCTATCCACGCTCCAAATCATACCCGGAAGAATTTCAACGTACTACTATTTCGTTTGGGGCGTCTATCGGAGCAAATGCTACGATTTTAGGCGGTATTTCAATTGGCCGTTATGCATTAATTGGCGCAGGTTCTTTGGTGAGTATAGATGTACCAGATTTTGCACTTGTTTATGGCAGTCCGGCAACCGTTCAAGGCTGGGTAGATAAGAATGGGAATAAGTTAACACAATCGGGTGAAAAATGGATCAGTATTGACGGAGAAGAATTCATTCTTGATAACGGATCGCTAAAGGAAATAAAATGACAATACCTTTTCTTTCATTTGACTCGATGAACAAAGTTGTGAAAAGTGAAATCATGCAGAACTTCGGTAAATTTTTTGATAATGGCTGGTATGTTCTCGGTAATTCAGTAAAGGAGTTTGAATTTGAATACGCAACATTTAATCAAACAAAACATGCGGTTGGCGTTAGTAATGGATTGGACGCATTGTTTATCGCTTTAAAGAGCCTAGGAGTGGGAGTAGGTGACGAAGTTATTGTTCCTTCAAATACATACATTGCAAGTTTCCTCGCAGTTTCATACACTGGTGCAACTCCTGTTCCTGTTGAGCCTGATATACTTTCATATAATATTGATCCTTTAGAGCTTGAAAGTAAAATCACATCAAAAACAAAAGTAATCCTGCCAGTTCATTTATATGGTCAAGCTTGTAACATGGAGGCAATAATGGCTATTGCACGAAAATATAATCTGTTTGTAGTAGAGGATAATGCGCAGGCACATGGCGCTGAATGGAAAGGTCAATTAACAGGCAGCTGGGGTGATACAAATGCAACCAGTTTTTATCCCGGAAAAAATTTAGGCGCATTAGGAGATGCAGGTGCTGTAACAACAAATAATGCAGAACTTGCTAGGCAGGCAAATGTTTTAAGAAATTATGGATCCCAGCAAAAATATTATAATGAAGTGATTGGGTATAATATGCGGTTAGATGAATGCCAGGCAGTTTTTCTTTCAGTTAAACTACGATACCTAGATGGGTGGACAAGGGAAAGACAGGTAATTGCGAGCCTGTACAATAAGTATCTTCAAGGGATCAACAATCTGGTTTTGCCAAAAATTTTATCTGGAGCTACCCATGTTTATCACTTATATGTTGTGAGAACTTCTCGACGAGATGCTTTACAAACACATTTAAATAGACACGGTATAGGCACGCTTATTCACTACCCTGTACCTCCACATGCACAAGAGGCTTATAAAAGCTTGGGTTATTCGAAGGGAAGTTTTCCTATTGCAGAAGAGATTGCATCAACTTGTCTTAGCTTGCCCTTATGGCCCGGTATGCAAGAAGAGCATGTAGCTTATGTTGCAGAACAAATTCACAAATTCTATAAATACTAATTTTCTGGAACCCCTTGTCTCAATTGGAATCCCAAGTTATAATTGTTCTTCTTATATTTTAGAAACACTTGAAAGTGTAAAGAATCAGACTTATCCTAATATCGAGTTAGTTATTATTGATGATTGTTCCACCGACGATTCGGTCGAGATAATAACTAAATGGCTTGCAGAATGTGATTTAAAACAAGTTAGTTTTCATTGTAACCATGCCAATCTTGGTGTGGTTAAAACTTGTAACTTATTATTAAATGAATTTAGTGGAAAATATTATACTTTGTTGGGTTCCGATGATATTCTTTTGCCAACTAAAACCGAACAGCAGGTAAAAATATTTCAAACTAGTGATGAAGCGTTAGCGGTTATTTATTCGGACGCAATTGTTATTAATGAAAATTCTGAAATTATACAGGACAGTTATTTTAAGCGAATAGGATTAAATGAATTGCCGCAGGGTATGTTATTTTCAAAATTACTCCAAATTAATTTTATTCCAGCTTTATCTGTTTTGATTCGAACTTCTTTTGTTAAGAAAATAAAAGGTTACGATGAAACACTGAGCTTTGAAGATTGGGATATGTGGTTGATTCTTTCACTTCGGTATAAATTTTACGGTATGCCGGCATGTACAGCAAAGTACAGAATTCACACAAAAAGTGTGATGCAAAAAGAAGAGAATATGATTAGGTTGAATAGGTCTTATATTGATATGTATAGAAAGTATTTGGGACGTTCATTAAATTTTGATGCATTTATTCTTAATAAAATACAGAAACATTCTATCTACTTATATTATAAAGGAGACAGATCTGCTCATAGATTTTTAATGTGGAGTTTTAAACGTTCTTTCAGCATAAAAGTCTTCATTTATTTTCTTTTAGCTGTTTTGGGAATTAGGTTAACTATTTCTAAGGTTAGAATAATTCAATAATGCAAATATTTATATTTAAGTTATTTCGCCGTCTATCTGCTTTTTTACAAAAAATAAATCTTCGATTACGGATTTATTACTTTAAGACACTTTACAAGTCAAGATTGTCAGTGTTAAATCATTTTATTTGTGGACGATTATTTGAATTGCATTTTGATGCTTCAAGCTCTCGTGTCGCAATTGGTTCAGAAGTCCAGTTTAGAAATTATTGCCAGGTTCGTTCAGGAATGGACGGGGAATTGTTTATCGGGAACAACGTTTTTTTTAATAACTTTTGTAGCATTACATGTTTTCATTCAATTACAATTGGTAATAATTGTCAATTTGGCGAAGGCGTTAAGTTTTATGATCATAACCACCTGTACAAAAACACAGATAAAGCCATTAATCAACAAGGGTATTCAAAAGGTAGTATTCGTATTGGAGAAAATTGTTGGTTAGGTTCTGATGTAATTGTACTTAAAGATGTAGAAATTGGCAATAATGTTGTTGTTGGTGCAGGTTGTATCATTCATAGGTCTATTCCTTCCAATACAGTTGTGATGAACAAACAGGAAATTGTTTTCAGGTCGTATTAAATCCTAGCATTGAAAATTATACATATCCTCAATCATTTCCTCCCTCAACAAACAGCGGGAACTGAAGTTTACACATGGGCTTTATGCAAACACCTCCAAAATTGTGGAATTGATGTTAAAGTGCTAATTCCGAATTACAGACATTCAGTGGCTGCAGATTATGTATTTGATGGATTAAATGTTTATCAATATGCCGAGCCATCAGTTGTAGACCGTTCGTTGATCATGGGCTTTAGGGAACCAGATGGATTGATTCATTTTGAAGAATTCATACGTAATGAAAGTCCAGACATTATTCATTTTCATGAATTGACTGGAAGCAACGGCATCACATTAAAACATGTGCATGTCGCCAAACAGTGTGGTGCAAAGATAGTACTAACCTTTCACCTAGCTGGATACTCGTGTAAAACAGGTACTTTGGTTCAATTCGGAAAAACAAATTGTGATGGAGTTATTGATTTGCAGAAGTGCAGTAAATGTTACCTCCATTCAAAAGGCAATGGCAAAATTTCTACAGCATTAACTGCTATATCTACATTGCTTCATAATTTTTCAATGAATACCACTCGTTGGCAAAACAAAGTTGGCACTGCAATTGGAACTGTTCCAATTATTTTCAAGTTGAAAGAAAATTTAAATTATTTGGTTTCTCAGTGTGATTATGTTGTTTCTATCACTGATTGGTATCAGAAAATATTGATTGCAAATGGCGTTGATCATAGAAAAATAAAGGTTATAAAACAAGGGATTCCACTTGTTCCCCAAATTTCTATTTCAACTAAAAAAAATCATAATGTTCCATTAAAATTGATTTTTCTTGGACGCATTAATAAATTCAAGGGCTTACATCTTCTTATTGAGGCAATAAAGTATATTGACCCGCTTTCACTACAACTTTCTATTTTTGGTAACTCCGAAGATGCTCTTTATGAATCTTTTCTGCAGGCTGAAACAGCTTCATATACTAATATTTCCTGGAACGGGAAATTAAAGCAAGAAGATGTTGTTAAAACCTTACAACAGCATGATGCCTTGTGTTTGTGTTCTACATTTTCCGAAATGAGTCCATTGGTAATTCAAGAAGCTTTTGCGTCCGGTATTCCAGTAATTGCAAGCAATGTTTACGGAAACGCAGAGCAAATTCGTCATAATCACAATGGATTATTATTTGAATTTAATAATGTTAATGATTTACGTAAACAAATTCTTCGTTGCATTAATGAGACAGAATTGTTAAATGAATTAACCAAAAAAATTATACCTCCTAGACCTTTCATTGAAGTTGGAAAAGAATATATCGATTTATATAAAAATTTAATGAATTGAAAATTTTGCTTGTAATGGACCCAGGCATTCTTGTGCCTCCAAAAGGATATGGTGGACATGAACGATTGGTTTATATGTTCGCCAAAGAATATACAAGACTTGGACATGATGTTCATTTATTAGTTACCAAAGGATCTAGCGTTGAAGGGTGTACTGTTCATGGTTATGGCAAAGAAGGGTTTCCTCCTAAAAGGTTAGATGCTTTAAAGGCTATTCCCAAAGCGTGGTGGTTTTTATGGAAGAATAGAGAGAAATTTGATATGATTCAAAATTTTGGAAGGTTGGCATATTTACTGCCTGTTTTGAATCATTCGGTAAAAAAAATAATGACTTATGGAAGAATAATAACACGAAGAAATATTAAATGGATAAATCTTTTGCCTAATAAAAATATAGTATTTACAGCTCCCAGTGATTGGTGTGTCTCAACTGGTAATATATCTGGTAATTGGCATACTGTTTATAATGCAATTGATTTTTCAAAATATACTTTGGTTAAAAATATATCAGACAATGCTCCATTAATATTTTTAAGTAGATTAGAAAGATTAAAAGGGGCACATGAAGCAATCCAAATTGCCCTTGAAACTGGAAATAGGCTTATTCTAGCGGGAAACATTTCTGTATTGCCAATAGAGAAAGAATATTTCAGGAATGAAATTCAACCTCACATCGATGGCGATAGAATTGTTTATGTGGGTACATTGGATGACGAAGGTAAAAATAAGTATTTAGGAATGTCTAAGGCAATGTTATTTCCTGCAAGAACTAAGGAAGCATTTGGTATGGTAATGGTTGAAGCAATGGCATGTGGCACACCGGTAATAGCATATAACCAAGCAGCTATTCCTGAGGTGATTGAAAATTCAATTACAGGATTTGTATGTACTTCCATCTCTGAAATAAAACAAAAATTGCTTTTATCAAACTCTCTGGATAGAGAAACTTGCAGAAAGTTTGCAATGGAAAGATTTGATGTGTCAATAGTCTCAAAGAAATATTTGTCTTTTTTTGAATCAAAGTAAAAAAGTACTTATCGTTTGTAGCAATGGACCCGAATCCTCATTTGGAGGAGGTCAACGTAATATACTTATGGGTAAGTTATTTGAATCTATCGGTTATGAAGTTGAAATGATTTTAATAATAAGTCGAGAATGGGGTATATATAATGAAAACTCTTCTTTATTTAATAACTGGAAGAAAAAGTTTGCGATAAAGAAACTTTTTCAGCCATCTTTCAAACATCCTTTTATACCTAACTTAAAAATATTAGCATATATTCATAAGAATCAATCCGTTTATAGTTGGATAATATTTAGGTATGAAACAATTGCATTTAAGTCAGGATTTTATTTTCTAAAAAAATCTAAAATAATTATTGATTTTGATGATTTTATTTTACCTAATTTAACAAATACAAAGTTTACGTTTCATTTCATTAGGCATATATTTCAGTATTTAAGAACATCTAAATGTTTTTATTTAAATCAAAGTGAACAAAAATATTTCAAGGATAAGGGTCTATGGGTACCCAATATTCCACTTTCAGAATTTTTGCCTTCTACAAATAGCCAAATATTTTCTAAAAATCTATCATCATCTCCTTTAATTCTTCATTTTGTTTCAGATTTTGATGCTGTGATTCATTTCTTTAATTCAGATCAGTTTTCTAATTTATTTAAAAAATTACCTAATCTTAAATTTATTTTCATATGTAGGAAAATAGATAAAATGTTCGCCTCAAAACTTAGATTATTTAATATAGAATGGGTTGAAAATCCTGAAAAAATTGATATTTATTTTATGAAAGCATGGGCGTCCTTGATTTTAGAAAAAAAAAAGCAAGGAACACATGTAAAATTTATTGAGTCAATTCATTTCTATACCCCAGTTATAGGATTTTATGAAGCTTTTAGGGGTTATGAAATGTTTTTAGAACATTTTGTTAATACTCCAGCGAGTTATGATGATTTATGTGATCAAATATATTTACTTGGAAGTAATGTTAATTACACTTCTATATTGGCAGAAAAAAATAAAATTATTCAAAATGAATATTTTTCTTTGAAAAAATTGAGTTGTGTTTTAAAAATATTATACAAATAACTGTATTGTATGTTATTAAATTTATTTCAAGAAAAACTTTTATTTCTAAATGAGAACGTTTTTTCTGTGAATTTATGATTCTCAGAACTTGAAATATTATTTTACACCAGCAATCATTTGAAGATCTGCACTAAATAATATTTATAAATCCTATAATACTCTATTAGAATAAACATTTGAGGCATTTAATGAGTATTACTATTGATTATAAAATTACTTTTATAACAAGCGCGCAAGTTTCTGCTAATCCGAGATTATTGAAGGAGGCTTTTTGCCTAGCTAGAGCAGGTTTTGATGTTAAAGTTATCTGGTGCCCTCTTTCTCCCTGGGCAGATGATTTTGATCAAGAAGTATTTTCAAAATTTCAAAATATCCACTGGGAGAAAGTGGGTTATAATGCTAAGGTTCAACCAATAGGTTATTGGTATGCAAGATTACGTCAAAAAGTATGGCAATATTTTTACAAAATATTTGGTAACAAATTTGATGCTGCTATAAAGTCATTAGTTTTGTTTAGCCAGGAATTAACTTCATTAGCAATCAAACACGATGCAGATATTTATATTGGTCATAATTTAGGCGCTTTAACAGCAATAGTTAAAGCTTCGAAAAAGTACAAAGCAAAGTCTATTTTTGATTTTGAGGATTATCATCGAGGAGAATTAGACGAAAATTCTATTTACTCTAGAATGATTAAAGATGTTGAAAATCGATATATACCTCGTGTTTCACAAATTACTGCTGCATCCCCAGCAATTGCTGAAGCTTATAGATTGATTTTTCCTGACCAGTCATTTTCCGTAATTAATAATTGTTTTCCGCTTGAATATTCTATTAAAAAAATTAGAACACTTCCTCAAAGACCTTTAAAGTTATTTTGGTTTTCACAATATGTAGGGAGGCAAAGAGGCCTAGAATCGGTTTTAAAAGCCATGAGTTTTTTTCGTGATGGCGAAATTACACTTACTTTATTAGGTTCATTATCGTCTAGTGTTAAACAATATTTGGCCGAATTATTGATTGAATTTAATTTAAATACTGAACAAATTTTATTTCTTGGTCCTGTTTCTGAAGATCAGATTGTATCAATTGCCTCAATGCATCATATTGGCTTATCATCAGAATATTTGCACAACCAAAACAGAAATCTTTGTCTTACAAATAAAATATTTATGTACCTTCTTGCTGGAAATGCTCTATTAGTTTCTGACACTTCAGCGCAAAAAACATTTATATCTGAAAATTCAGGTATTGGCTCTTTGTATGAACAAGAAAATGCAACTTCTCTTTTTATTGTTTTAAAACGATATTTTGATTATCCTGAATTACTCGAAACTCATCGTAAAAATTCACTTCAATTAGGAAAAACAAAATATAATTGGAATATCGAAAAAAACAAGTTTATGCTGAATGTTAAACAATTTTTAGCAAAATGAAGATAAATATTTTTCATTTTTGCATTTTAGCCTTTTTTATTTTGATATCTCCAGACCCCCTTCTGATGCTAGTGTCTGGTTTGGTATTGTTTCTGACATTTAAATTGATGTGGAGAGTAAACGAGCCCAAGCATCTGTTGGTTAATCTTGTACTCAATTGGATGGTTGTGGCCATTTTGTTACCTTATGGTGCGATCTTCCAAAAGCCTTTAAGTGAATTGAGTATTTATAAATCAGATACACTTGTCTATGCTACATGGCTAGCTCTATTTTCGCAGGTTTTTTATTTATTGGGGATATACCTGCCCTTAAGAAATCTTGTTGTTACACAAATGGGTAAACTGCAGTTGGTCCTTTCACGTTATGATGGACAAAAGTTGTTTACAGCCTATGTTGGTTATTCGTTTTTTACAGCTATTTTGACTCCTTTATTATTGGGAGTTTCGGGCGGACAAATGCTGATGGGGTTTGTATATTTTAAATGGGTCTTTTTGACTTTTCTAATCATTCATACTTCAGTAATTCCTTCCAATACTAAATATGTATTGCTTTTTGTTGGTTTTGAGATTTTGTTGAGTTTTTCGGGATTCTGGTCTGCTTTTAAGGATTATATCCTTGTTGCAGTTGGTGCATTTTTTACACTAAACAGGAAAATTACAGCCAAGGCATTTATTGCAACCTTGTTGACAGTTGTTGTAACATTTTTCATTTTTGTAGTTTGGTCAGCGAGTAAGGGAAAATACAGGGCTTTTCTTACTGGCGGGGAACGAACTCAGAATGTAGTTCAGACGAATCAGTTGAACAATATCGCTGTACTTTGGGATATTGTATCCGAAGACTTTTCTCCTGAAAATTTTTCAGCAAGTTTTGAACGAGGTAGGGATGCTTTGGTGTACCGAATATCTTATGTTGAGTATTTTGCACTAGCCTTAAAACAAGTGCCCACATTTTTGCCTCATGAGAATGGACAACTCCTGCAAGATGCACTTGAGCATGTACTGAAGCCTAGGATATTGTTCCCCGACAAAAAGGCAATTTATGACTCTGATCTTACTTCCAAGTATACTGGCATCAGTTTTGCAGGTAAAAATGAAGGTGTTTCATTCTCCCTAGGAGCTGTTGCTGAATCATATATAGACTTCGGACCTTTATACATGTTCATTCCCATCTTTTTCTTTGGGCTCTTGTTTGGCTGGATGAACAAAACCCTATTATTAAAAGGTTACAATATTGTTTGGGGAATCTGTTATTCTGCTCCCATCTTTCAATATGCCTGGATGTTTCCTGTTCCTGGAACAAAATTACTTGGTTGGTCCATCACTTATTTTGTTAATTTCTATCTGATCAACCGTTATCTCGTGAAATACCTCGATACCTGGTTGTTGCGCAAAGAATTCAAATGAAAACCATCCTCCTCATCACCCCCCATTATCCACCCTCCAACCTTGCAGCCGTGCATCGTTCACGGCTGTTTGCACAACACCTGCCTGTATCAGGCTGGATACCCATCATCCTTACTGTTGATGAAAATTATTATGAGGAGGCCCTGGATTGGAAACTCCATCAACTCTTGCCCAAAGATCAGCGCATTGAAAAGGTTTCAGCTTTTAAGGTTACAAAACCGCGCCTGATTGGAGACATTGGTCTGCGTGGATATTTCCAGCTGCGCAGGCGTGCACTTGAGTTGATTCGGTCAGAAAAGATCGACTTTGTTTACATCCCCATTCCTTCCTTCTACATGGCCCTCCTCGGGCCTTATCTATTTAAAAAGACCGGTCTTCCCTATGGCATTGATTATATTGACCCGTGGGTGCATGTATTCCCAGGTTCTGATAAGATCTTCTCCCGCCATTGGTTCACCACCCAATTGGCAAAATTCCTCGAACCCATCGCAGTAAAACATGCTTCATTGATTACTGGGGTTTCAGAAGGTTATTACAAACCTGTCCTCGAAAGAAATCCACATCTTATAAATCAAGCTATTTCCGTCGCAATGCCCTACGGTGGAGAAGAATCAGACCATGATTTTATAAGAAACAGGGCAAAGGAGTATGCTCCATCATCCTCAACAATAAAATTCATTTATGCTGGCGCAATGCTCCCCAAGGCATACAAACCGCTTGAGGAAGTTTTCAAGGCATTGAAAAGACTTCAATCTACAGGCGACGGTTTACCTTCCGATAAAGGGCTGGCAAGTTCAAACCTTCAACTGAATTTCATCGGCACCCTCGGAACCATCAAACCCTTCGCAGAAAAATACAAGGTATGGGGTTCTGCTGTGCTAGAGCATCCCGACCGCATACCCTATTTCGATGTATTGTCTCAGCTCGATGCTGCTGATGCGGTGTTCATCTTAGGCAGCACAGAGCCACACTATACGCCCAGCAAGGTTTACCAGGCGGTTCTTTCTGGCAAACCCATCCTTGCCGTATTGCATGAGGCCAGCACTGCGGTTCGG
>Ga0078894_10000314_pt1 | contig 32917 bp, 36 predicted proteins | sample LauGreSu1BDMLBSD_2_FD_67506 | JGI IMG/M metagenome (GOLD analysis project Ga0078894, IMG submission 67506) | Freshwater lake microbial communities from Lake Michigan, USA - Su13.BD.MLB.SD (version 4) (version 4) | ecosystem: Environmental > Aquatic > Freshwater > Lake | place: Lake Michigan... | reverse complement strand
GTAGACGGGTGTGCGGTGGAAGTAGGCCCTGGGCTCTCAGAAGGAGCGGCTGATTCAGAAGGCGATGAAGACACACTCGAAGACACAGTTCCAAAGCCACTCCCTGTTACACTTGATGAAGGAGATCCAGAAGTAGAAGCTGACACCGTTGCCGACCATGTAAAAGAGGCCATTGGAGAACCACTCGCACTACTTGAAATCGTTGTACTTTCGCTGACACTTCCAGAAGATGTCGTTGTAGCACTTGTCGAACCTGAGCCCGAGCCTGAAGCACTTGGCGACCTTGATTCACTGGAAGATCCTGTAGGTGAGCCGCTCTCAGAACTACTCCCAGAACTTGTCTTTGACACAGAAGCACTTGGTGTTAGAGAGGATCTTGCCGACCCTGTTGAAGAGACAGTCGATGTCCTGCTTGCCGTTGAAGAGCCAGAAGGAGAGCCTGATGCACTTATTGTCTTGGATTGACTGCTACTCTTCGACCCTGTTGGGCTGAGCGTGGCCTGCCCACTGGCTGTCGTCGACTGGCTTCCAGACCCTGAAGAAGAGGGTACCGCAGAACCAGTGACAGAGGAAGAAGGCGATTTCGAAGCCGACACACTCTGCGTGGCAGTCGCAGCACTACTCTCTGACACAGATACAGTGGAAGACCGAGTACCAGATACAGAACTCGAGACAGTTCCTGTGCGACTCAGAGATCTTGTGCTTGTCATGGAATCAGAGGCACTTCCTGACGGTGTGGAGGCAGCAGAGGCCGAGGCAGCGGTTGAGGATGAAGCAGAGAGAGTAGATGAAAGAGTGGATGTACGAGAAGATGTACTAGAGAGTGAGGCTGTCTGAGAGGATGTTCCTGTTCTACTGGCTCTTATTGATTGAGTGCTACTGAGGGTCTGACTCACTGTGGCTGTTGGAGAAGAGGCCGCAGTACTAGAACGAGTCTGGGTAGAACTGCGAGAATGAGTGGAAGAAGGAGTCCCAGAACGAGTCCCTCTTACACTAACTGAAGAAGTCGCTGAGACTGACTGAGACCTCGTAGGGGGCTGGGACCTAGAAGGAGAAGAACTTACTGTCTGAGATCTTGATTGTCCAGAAGACCTTGAAGAAGAAGGAGAAGTCGAGGCTGATCTTGAATCTCGCACGGATCCGCTGACAGTCGTCGATGCTGTTGGTGTCTTCGAGCTTGAAGAAGAGACAGTTGAGGTTCTTGTCTGTTGAAGAGAGTTACTAGGTTTTGATGTAAGAGAGGGTGAGAGTGTCCCTTTTACACTTGAACTTGAAGTACCAGAAGGAGAGGAAGATCTTGAAGATGATGTAGATCTTGAATGTGTGGCCGTGGTCGAGGGACTCTGGGATTGCTTGGGACTAGGGCTGGCCGAGCGACTTATAAGAGAGGATCGAGATGCTGAACGAGTTGATGTCTGTGTTTGGGCTGCTGACACTCTCGGTGTTCCAGTAGAAGTTCCAGAAGAAGAACGGGTTTGTCCCTGAGATCTTGAAGGTGTGGGGCTCCCAGACTGACTTCTTGAGGTTGTAATTGAACGAGAAGAAGTAGAAGAGGTAGTGGGAGACCTCGAAATAAGAGAGGAACCTGAGGGGCGAGAAGAGACTGAAGATGTACGGGAAGATGTGATTGTCTTGGTTGCCACTGTTGATTGAGTAGGGCTTCTTGTTTCCCTTGATGTTCTTGAAGAGCTGGCTGTTGTGGAAGAGGATTTAGAAGTAGTAGCTGTCCTTGAACTTGTGGCAGATCCTGTAATGGTTTTGGAATTGGAAGAAGTGGCGGTAGTAGTACGTGTAGACGTAATTGTTCTTGAATTTGTTGTGGATGATGTTGTTGTCCTTGAAGAGGTGGCTGTGCGAGTAGTAGTTGAAGATCCAGTCGATGTTCTTGATGTTGTAGAACTCCTTGTGCTAGTGGAACTCCCTGTACTTGTCAAAGAGGGGCGTGCCGAGGGTGAAGGGTTTCGACTTGGCCTCGTAGTCTGACTAGCGATTCCAGATCGTGTTGAAGTTCTTGTAGCAGTCGAAGTAAACGTAGGAAGGGCACCAGCAGCAACAAGTTCTCTTCCATAGATAAAATCATACGTCGTTAATTGAATGTTTGTTTCTTGGATTCCTGGAGGACCAGGCCCTTTATCACCTACTAAATCCATCGAGTGGATTCCACCAAGGCCCGCCAATAAAAAGAGGGATAGGAGTCGTCGCATCTCTAAAGGTTCATATCTTTATCTCTTTTAATCTCTTTTTTCTAAGTTGGATTGAATTCCAATACCTCATCTGGCTGGCCGGCTGCGTCAACACTGAAGACCATGCCATTCTCTGCCCGCCAGACAGGCCGGCCATTCAAGGTGGTCTTCACAATCTCCATAGTATCTATCGGCAGTCGTTCAGGCTTCTTATCGCTTTCCTCATACATCTTTTTGATAATCGTGAAGCCACTTGTCATCAGTGTACTTGTCGGCTTTTCAGGGACTTTCTCCTTCTCCTTGCTTTTGCCTGTGCCCTTTCCCTTCACCATGATCTCCATCTCTTCGTCACTCGGCCTTTGAACCCGCCAAGGGCGAATGCCACGCCGCAGGAAGAAGCGTTCAAGCTCAAGTTGCGCCCTCGCAGCACCCCTTTTACACTCTTCCTCGGGATCTCCGTACAACGCAATGGTTTCCCAATAATACGGGCTTCCATATACTTTCGAACCCTCAGGAATTGGCTGAGTAACTAGGCCATGGATCATCAGGGCTTGATACTTGCTCTTCGTAGGCCTCCTTTTACACACTTCACACAACTGTTCACCGTCTTTTGCCATGTACTTACAGGGCATCGCAAAGGACGCATGTTGTCCATCAGGACCAATCTTGAATTTCGTGGAATCCCACTGGGCGAGACGGGCCAAACAGGGACTTGATGGCATCAGGGAATGGGACTTCTTTTCAGGTTGGGCCACTCCAAGGGCAAATTTTAGGCTTGCTTGTTGAGTGTTCTCGCACTCGGATCGCTTGTCTCAGGGGACCACCGAGGCATCCAGTAAGGCCAGAGGTTTGCTGTATGAGGATACCACTTCTCGAATTCCTGGCGATACCAGAAAGCCTCCTTCGTCTTCGGGGCCGGCCACCAGTTCTTCTCAAATGCTATCTCCTCCCATCCATCAGGTACAACCCCTGCCTCCTCAATCTTCTTCTGGATGATCTGGTACCACGACAGCTCCACCTGTGACACACCATCACTGAAAGCCTCCTTCTGCCGCCACAGGACCTCATCAGGAAGGAGCCCAGTTCCAGCAAACGCATCACGCAGCAGCTTCTTCTCTGGCTGCCCATTGACACCAGGACGCAGCAGGGCCGTGGGGTACGCACGGGCTGTCGCAACAAACTGCTTATCCAGGAAAGGCGTGCGGGCTTCTAGGCCATGACTGCTAATACAGCGATCCGAGCGGAGCACATCATACTTGCTGATCTCTCGCAAGAGCCGATCGACCTCACCCTCATAGGCAGCATCACTCGGCGCACGGAAAAAATACAGATAGGAGCCAAACACCTCATCTGACCCGTCACCATTAAAGACCACCTTACAGTCTGAAAACTCCCGAATCGCCTTGGAAACAAGCCAGTTTCCTACACTAGCACGGACTGTCGTGATGTCATAGGACTCAATATCTTTGATGACCTGGGGAATAGCAGCAAACATCTCATCCGCTGTGACAACAACCTCCCTGTGATCACTACCGATGTGCTCAGCCACCATCTTGGCGTACTTGAGGTCCGTTGCCCCCGCCATTCCAATGCTGAAGGTCTTGAGAGGCGGAAGATCCCTATCTTTCAGCTCTCGCTGAACCAAAGCAGCAATGAGACTCGAGTCGAGGCCACCACTCAGCAAGGCGGCCACGGGCCGCTCCGTCATCAGGCGCTTCTGGACAGCCTTTGTGAGCGCAGCCGCCAGCCTACTACGAGGATCCGCAACAGCCCCTTTTACCCAAGGCACCTGGTGATAAACAAAACGCTGTGTTGTACTGAGGCGGGGTGAGCTCGCACTCAGTCGCCAGACCTCCCCAGGAGGGAATTCATAAATAAGCCCACCATCCAACCCCTCTTTTACAAACGGCTCCAGGGCTTTCCTCTCGCTGGCAAAGAGGATCCCCTCGTCCTCCAGTTCTGTGTAAAAGAGTGGCCTTACACCATATGGGTCACGGGCCACGATGAATGTATTGAGTTTCTTGTCATACATGGCAATGGCAAAGACTCCATCGAGGGCACGGCAGAAACGGACAGGATCCTTGTCGCAGTGATCCCAGACAGCACCGAGCACCTCGCAGTCAGAGCCAGAGGACCGAAGGTAAGGAATCTCCTCCTCTAACATCTCTGCGTTGTAGATCTCGCCATTACACATCCAGGCCCACTGGTCATTGCCCCACACAAACGGCTGCATGCCGCCTCCATTCAGGCCATTAATGGCAAGACGAGTGAAGGCAAAGATCGCTCGCCCACCGTCGAGCTCCTGAATCTTGTAGTCTTCTGGGCCACGAGCACTCAGACTCGAAACTCCTCGAGCCCAGAGCTCATTCGCCGTCGTGCCAAGTGGCTGAGCAGCGCCTAGGTCTCCACGGAGCCAAGCCCAAATGCCACACATCTCCCTTTAACACAAGATCAAACGCTTAGGTCGTAGCAGCATCCAGGTCTAAACTGGCTATCAACCCCAACAAACAGAATGCCTCCCCCAAAGTCCAAGATAGAACGTGTAAAAGAGGCTGTTGAGATCCTCAAACAATTGAAGGAGGTCGGTATTGGAAATACTGAGCCTGGATATACCTTAACAAAGGAATACCTCGATCAATGGATCGCCGATGGCGAGCCACGAACGGCAAAGATTCCATTTGTCCGATTTGGACGTGTAGGGCACATGATGCTTCCGAGAATTGAAGGGAGACCTGCGACGTATGTGTTAAAGGTGGACGAGGAGACGAAGGAGGAGTTTGCCAGAAAAGAGCGGGCCAGGCGAATGCTAGGGTCTGCCAACCCTGAGGAAGATACATGATAATTCCCTCTAAGACAGTTTCTAGAAATGCCGCCCTCATATGAGCGCAAGGATCTCCTCCTTTTACAAAAATACAAGGATGAGAATTTCAAGAAGGCCCTTGTGGATGGAATCCTTTCATTGACAAAGGCTCAGGTCATCCTGGCCTCGATGAAAGGCGAGACTTCTGTTCGTGTCCAGGCACCCTGGGCAGAGAGCAAGGCCCAGGCCGAGGAGTATCAAAAAGAGGAACAGTTGATTCGAGAGGGTCTGGAAGCCATATTCCCCGGCAGCAAAATCATGGTCGATGCGAATCACATCAATCTCCTTGTGTATGAGTTCTGGGAGCTTATTGTTGTGATTTCCTGGACCTAAGCTGGAGTCGACCTAACCTGATCAGGTGTTAGAGGAAATGGATGCCATTGCCAAGGGAGCTGCCTCAGCCATCATTGCTTATACGTCTCACTATGGTGTCGCCAAACTCTACAATTATGCTTGTGTGCCCGATGGCATCTGGGGCTTCTTCCAAGGGATGATTTCGGCAGGTAGCCCTGTGTGCCAGGCTGGAATGCAGGCACTGTCTACAACTCAAGTCACCTACAGTAGCCTGATCCTCATGGGAATTACCCGTGTGGGCCTGGATCTCCTGTTCCCAGGAGCCAAGTGAAACAATCCGAGCATCTTGTCCGCCCTTTCCACAGATGGCGGCACCTGTAACAGTTGCGACTGCCGAAGGTTCATTGTATGAACTCGTCGCCAGGGGCAATAAAGACGTGTTCTTTTTTCAAGATACCCCTAAATCCAAATTCCCCTTTGACCCAAGTTACGAAGTCCAAGCAGCCACTATTTCAGAGGTTCGCCGTGTACCCCCTCGCAATGCCCCTGATTTCGGGCGAACTGTGGAATTCGACTTCGACCTCGTGGGTGATATCATGCGCTGCCCCACACTGGTCATCAACCTCCCGTCCTGGTTGCCACCGACCATCGCCCGGCAGGCACAGTCCTCCCTCATCACAGACGAAGGCGGTGCTTCCTATGGATATGTTAATAGTATAGCCTATTTTCTATTCGAACAAATACAGTTTTACCAGGATAATATACTCCTCCAGGAATTCTCAGGGGATGTCCTCTGGGCTGCTCACAAAGCCACAGGCACCTATGGCCACTGCTTTGTCTACAATACTTTAACAGGCCAACATGACGGATCCACAGTCGCCATCAGTCGCCAGGCAGCTCCTCCCCAACTCCGCCTTGACCTCCCGCTAATCGGCTGCCAATCGGCGGGCGACAAGGGATTCCCCCAGCGCTCAGCAACCAAACACAGCTACCGGCTGCGCTGCAAACTCCGCCGCCTCGAGGACTTGGTCGAATCCTCCGACCTCAGCAATTTCTCCAAGCCCGCCCCTTGGTCTATCAAGACCCTGTACCAGCGCACATCTCCAGCCGGCCCGAATCAACAAGGAATCGAAGGAACAGTCCCTTTTACACCAATCCCGAGGCAAGATATAGCCCCTATTACACTTCTTCTAGAGACCACTCAAGTCTATGTACAACGCCACATCCAGGACCTACTGGAAAGAGAACCCCAACAAGTTTTCTTCAAGCGGCTCTTTGAGAACAAGTTTACTCAGAATCAGCTCGATTATCAAGGCATCATGGGAGCGGCAGGTGGGGGCTCCGCCTTGATCACCCGTCGCCTTGATGGCCGCCATCCCACTGGTAGAATTCTATTCTTCTTCCGAACTCAAAAGGATATTCAGGCCAACCGCCTTTGGAAGTTGTTCGAAGGGTTTACTACTGTAACCCTTGTAATTGCCGGCCAGACTCGAGAGTACCCGAGAGGTCCTTTGGCCTGGAGGGACATTGTGAACTTTGGCAAGGAACAGATCGATACGGAGTCAGAGTTGTGTAGCATGAATTGGAGTATGGGACACATTCCTCCCCAAAGATTCCCTGAATCCCTCGAGTCTCAACCATCAGGCACGATCAATATGTCAACGGCCGACAGACCCACCTTCAATCTCTCTCTTACACAACCTCCTCTGGATTTCCCGGTCACTGAGTTACGAGTGATTACAGAAGGCTGGGCACGCTTTGATACTGACGGTCAAGGAAGGGCCGAATTGTTCTCCGCCAATTAGAAATGGCACAGACCATTGTGAATACTACATTAACTTCAAATGTGACACTTATTGAAATAAATACAGGAAATACAGCACAGCTCAAGGTTTTTCTTTTACCCCAGGCATCCTTACATCCAGGTAAATTCTATTTCTTCAAAGATTTAACAGGTGCCGCCAGTACAAATAATGTATTTATTTCAACATCGGCGAACGGTGATTCCATTGATAGGACAGGAAGGCAGGCTTTTTTGAACACGTCCTATGGATCAATTGGACTCATGTCCGATGGTTCTACAACGTGGAAAACCATCGCATCCTATCTAGGAGAATATTCCCAATTCCTAACCTGAACTGTTAAGTATCACAATAATAAAACTCCCCTCGCTTCGCTCGTTGAGTTATGTTATAATACTTAGTAGCCACTCATGAATAATAAATTTTCGAACCTACGGTCCTTAATTTATTATTCACTGGAATAGCATCAGATGGCGACCCCGATCCAAATCCTGAGTAGCCACAGTATAGTAAGTGCCGATGTGCGAACAGCCTTAAAAACACTTACCTTACCGGTTGTCAGCACAAATATTGGAAAATTATTATTTATAAAGGATACTTTTGGGAATAGTGCGAATTGTAATATTAATCTCAGTACGATTGGCCTGGATCGCTTTGAACGCTCTATAAATTCGAATTTGCGTCTTTCGACCAATTTCGGCTGCTGGACCTTGACGAATACAGGGACGAGCAATTGGATTTTCTTAAATTCCTATACAAATTCTATTCCAAAATATCCCCTGGCGAGCTCTTTTCTCTATTCGCCAGCGGCAATTCAGTCCCTCACATTTTGGTTCGATGCGGCAGATGCTACAACCATAACGACAAGCGGTATCGGGGTAACTCAGTGGAGAAGTAAAACAGGTGGATTAGTATTAGGAGAACCCTCTATTGGAGCCGTCCCAAGCATTATTACAGGTGTAAGAAATGGCCTTCCAGTAGTAAGGTTTACTCGCTTTTCAAGTACTGCTTTAACATCTTCAAATTTACCATTTGTTGGAACAAATTCTTTAACAATTATGGCTACATTTCAACCTGCTGACAACGAGAGTGGTTGGATTTTTTGTGTAAATAATCGACTTTCAAACGATTATAAAGGAAATATTGTATTTGGACGTGATGGACCTCCTGCTGTTTATGATAGAACTATTGGGCCTCAGGCACTTATGACGTTACAAGATACTCTACAGCAGGATGTCTATGTTCCTGAGCCTTCAGGCACTAACTGGAGGATTATGACATTTATATGTAACAGGGAGATAGGTCGATCTACATTGTATATTAATAGTTCAAACTATACTAGTACAAGTTTAGGCCCTGATATAACATCTTGCTTAGATAGTAATATTTACAAATATAATATAACATTAGGGTGTCAAAATGAGGATCCAGGAATACCTGGTTACACTTATAGTTATTTTACAGGGGACTTAGGAGAACTTCTAGTGTTTACTTCGGCCCTTTCAGACAGGGATCGCTTCAAAGCTGAATCCTATTTGGCTAACAAGTGGGCTTTAACATCAGACATAAGCGCAACAAACCCCTATAAATCAGTTCAGCCTACATTTGCTAACTAAATAAGAAGTCTTTATCGTGGGCAGCAGCGGCCAGCGTTCCATGATATATTCCGTCCCTTTAACAAATGTCAGCAATCACTCCGAACTCAAATCAGGCTTTTATACAAGTTGATTTAAGGTCGTCAATCAGGGTGCTCCAGCTTCCAACGGCATCGACAATTTCAGGAATTTCAACGACAGGAAAAGTTCTGTATATTACCGATCGGTATGGCATGGCTGCTGCGAATCCACTCATTATTACACCACAATTAAACGAAACTATTGATACATCATCAATTGCTACGGCACTTACGCAAAATAATCAAACGATTGCTCTCGCTGCGAGTGGAGGTTCGAATTGGATGGTTCTAGAATCAGATGTCCCACCCCCTCCTTTTTCACCCGATCAAATCCCTGGCTTAGGTCTCTGGTTAGATGCTTCTGATTCATCAAAAGTCATTCTATCCACTACAACAACAAGTACAATAGCGGTAAGGACTAAAGGCGTGGGACAAAATGGAAATCTCATCCAAACAACAGCGCAGAGGTATCCCCAAATATCAACCTCTTTCATTAATGGATACAGTGCGTTTGCTTTCACCTCATCAATAAATGCTGCGACATCCCTCTCTAATGCAGTAATGCCCCATAATAGTACAGGATACTCTATATTTGCCGTTGGATTCCTGAAAAATCCTGCTTTTCAAGGTACAAGTACTGTTCAGTGCCTTTTGAACGGAACCACAACAAATAATAGTAATCTTTTCTTTGGGGCAGTAGGATGTAATTTTGCTGTTTGGAATGGAAATGGTACAACCATTCGCTCAAATGTTGCTGCTTCACCGAATTGTAATGTCCAGACACTCTGCTTGATGCAAGCTAGTTTAGAAGTAAATAATATATATTCAGCTGTAAATTCGAGACAATTAAACCCCATACTTAGCACAGTAGCGCAAACAAATTTTACAGGAATTCAGATAGGATCGCAAATCAATAATTCGAATGCTTGGAATGGTTATTTGGCTGAATTACTTTTTTATAATTATAAACTACCACCGAGACTGGAACAACGTGTACAATCCTATTTAACATACAAATGGGGAATTCCCACAACGACCTTGACAACAGGCGGAAATGCCTTTGTCAACGGGCCAACCCCTTTTACACCATTCGATCCGTATAGTGTGGGAAATTGTATGCTTTGGTTTGATGCTTCTGATAAAACAACACGTTTCCAAGATACTGGCTTATCCATTCCAGCTCTTAAATCTGGCGATCTTGTCCTCGGCTGGAAAGATAAAAGTATTTACAGAAATCACGCTAGAGGAATAGGTGTTACAAGGGGTATTCATTATACAAGTAAGGAGACAACAACTTGCGATTCTGTATATTTTACAGGAAACCAAGAAAATGGGCTTGTTCTCTCTAATTCACTTCTTCCAACTGGTGATGCCACGTACTTTTTATGCTTGCGTATGTTTGATATTACTTTACCCTTTAACTCTGTATTTTTTCAACATGGTGGATCAAATGCTGGTGTTCCTATTAGACGTATATTTTTTCAGCGCAATGGTATGAATTTCTATTTTTCCATACTTAGTGGAAATAGTTCACCTCCAGGTAACGTATCAATCCAACCTGTTCAAAACGGGAATAAATTTATTATTATATCATTCACTATCTCCTCTAACTCAACCTCCTATGGGTATGATGTTACCCCAGGTCCTACAACTTTAGGTACCTTTGTCTATTCAAATGGTCTAACTGGGTCTTATACACCTACTGGAAACGCAAATATAGGATCAAATGTTGTTGCAGGAGGATTAGCTGAGTTACTTGTATATAGTAATATTCTATCTGATTCTTCGAGGCAACAGGTTGAAGGCTATTTAGCCTGGAAATACAATAATTTATGGCAGAGTTTGTCGAATGGACATATATCTCGGGCCGTCCCAACCTATAGTAATTCTTTCGCTTCAAATATATTAGTTTCTGTAAATCAAAGTCCTGGTAGTGGTCGAATTGGCAACACAGTTGTTAGCTATAACAATGGCCTATCATGGGTAGGTTCCTCAAATGGATTTGGATTACAGGGGAATGATACTCCTTATGGTATAGCTACAAATGGGTCGATGTGGGTTGCTGTGGGGCAAGGAAACATAGGCTCCAATATTCGGTATAGTTATAATGGAATAAATTGGTCAAATGCCATATCAGGGGCCTTTGCGCCAGGGGTAACAGGCAGAGGTGTTGCATATAATGGAACAAATCTATGGGTTGCGGTTGGTGAATTTAGTTCAGCAACTGGGTCTGCTGCCTGTATAAAATATAGCGGTGATGGACTTAACTGGTCAAACGGAAATGCCACTCAATTCACATCATCTTCTAGAATCCCTTTATGTGTAAGATATGGAGGTGGTGTATGGCTTGTTGGATGTACTGGACTAGGTACAGGAAATCTCCTGAGAAGCGTGAATGGAAGTAATTGGACACAATTATCAATCAACATAGACCAACGTATATCAGCAGTAGCCTATTCTTCGGGTCTAAATAGATGGATAGCTGTTGGAAATAATCTTGATAGTTATACAAGCCTTTCAAATATACAGGTCAGCTTAAATAATGGAGATTCGTGGCGAGGTATTGCCAGTCTAACAGGCATTGCTAATAATTGGACATTAGGTGTAGCAGCAGCTGCTAGCCCAACAATGTTCATTTATGCTATGGATGCTAATGCAGAGGGTGCTGGTGCTAATTGTTTACGATATTCAACAGATGGTTCCAATTGGGTAGGTATACAAGGAGTTCATTTTGGTGGCGGATTTAATGTAGGACCCGCTGGAGCAATTACCTACAGTTCCACAAGTTCACGATGGATAGCAGGGGGTGTACGAGTTGATGGAACATCTCCAGGGTTATGGTTCAGTGATAATGGTTTGAATTGGTCTGCCTCACTAAGTGGATATCCAACAAGTGTTTGTCAGGGACTGGCTAGTACATAAACCACCAGGTGCCAAAGTTAAGAACGCCCCTTTAGGGGCGTTTTCATTCATGGGTACCTGGGTGGCACGACTGTCTAAGTTCCTCAGATCGCACTCCTACGGAGTGCTTAACTTCGGCACTTAGCGGAACAGCCAAAACATATAATTCACATTCAAATCTGCGAACTACGTACTTGCTTTTAATACTCCTTCGTAACACAGAATGAGCACAGGCTCAGGGTCAACCTATGGCCTCCTCCGCCCTGGCGGCGATATCGTCACCCTTTTAGATCTCACACCCAGGGATGTCCAAGATGGTGAGTACTTCCCTCTCCAAGCTCAAAAAACATGGTGGTTGCCCGACAGTGAACGCCGCATTCGCCCCTACTCCCTTAGTGTCCAGCAGTTCCCTTTCCGAGGTCCCACAGCATTCGGTCAGAGATTCACCTTTGACATTGCCTCCACAACCGCAGGAGATCTCCTACTATCAGCCGTCCTCCAGATCAACCTTGGCCATTGGTTCGACCAGACCACCCTCGCCCGCATCCAGACAAAAGCCTACACTTTTCAAAATCCAGATGATGCCTGGTATTACGCAAATAGCCTGGGGTCCGTGATTCTCCAGAAAGCTGAGTTAGAGGTGAATGATCAGACTATCGAGATTGTCGATGGTGACTTCCTGAATGTCGCAAGCCTTCTCTTCCAAGATGTAAACAATCAATACGGCTTCGCCGTCGACGGACTCGGCCGCAGACCCTTTAACACCCTCCAACAAACACCCCAGACTCGCCCCTTCCCCTGCCAGACCAATACCATCTTCGTGCCTCTCCCTTTCTTCTTTCAACGAGTCCGTCTCGAAGAAGTTCTTCCTCTCCTCGCCTGTAAGGAGAACTCGGTTCGTATCCATATAACCTTGAGACCTTTCCACGAGTGTGTGCGTAGAATCACTGGAAGCCGCAGTTCATCAACAGAAGTCCCCCTGAATCTCTCAATCCCACTCATCGATCGCCGTGGAGAACTTCCGCTCGACATCACTGCCGGCACATCCCAGACTCCCCCAGCCTTTGAAACTATCCAGCTCGTTACTACAACAGCCCAGACAGATGGTGAGATTCGCCAGCGAATCCTGCGGAGCCCTTTTGAGACCCTGGTGCGTATCGTCGACACCTTCTCCTTCGATGAACCCCTCAAATACTTGACTAACAAGTCAACCGCCGATACTATACAGCTCCAGTTGCCCCTCGAGGTGAATCACCCCATGGAAGAAATTCTCTGGTTTGTGCGTCGCAAAGCCGTGGCAAATAACAACGAATGGACGAACTACAGCAACGTCCTGTCGACAGAATATGATCCTATCTACAATCCCAGGAACCCAATGTTACAGAACGCCATTCTACAACTGAATGGTACAGAACTCGTGAATCAGGAAGAACAGTGGTTCCGCCAACACATTGCCTTAAAACACAAGGGAGGCGCAGCAGCTTTCGAAAATTTCATCTATGGATATTCCTTCGCTGATACTCCAGGTGAACACCAACCGTCAGGCACTGCGAATGCCTCACGGTTACAGACTGTTCGTTTAACACTGGATATTTCACCCCCTGGCGGTGCCCAGGCCCAAGACTGGGAAGTCAAAGTCTTTGTTGTGAGCCTCCAGTGGCTCCGTTATCAAGATGGTATGGTAAATCGGATTTTTACTGATTAACAGTCCTAAGCACTTGCGTGCTTACTCGTACAAATCCCCAACATTGGAGAACAAGTTTACCAAATCTAATAAAAGGCCCATAGAACTATTGACATAGTTCTTACGACCTTTCGCCCGAGCCTCTTCCTTTAACACCTGAGTATCATACGCCACGAATACGGCGAAAAGCCCAGTACCGGCAACAGCCAACCAATCCTTCATCTGGAACGCAATATTCCGCTCTCCTTCCCCACCGAAGACCTCAAGGCCAATCTGGACCAAGCGAGCCAGGATCAAGCCAATCAGTCCAACCATCAAGTACCCACCAAAACCGAGCAGGTTCTGCTTATCGGCGAATCCAGCCACACTCATTGCCACAAAGATTCCAACCACCATCGCCAAAACATCCTCTAACACCTTTTTCTCACCAAGGCGATCGACCAAAGGAGTCAAGCTCTGACCCAGTAAAGCACAGAAAGCCGCAAAGACTATATACTTGAGAGGACCAGGGCTCATAGGGATAATAACAAAGATGATGACCAATGTCAAGAGGGCAGAGATCAAGGGCCACCACTTGTTTTGTGTTAGAGGGTATTTGCTGCTGGCCGCAATGACGGCAGAGGCACCGGCCAAGTGGGCATAGACAATTCCCATAAAGTTCGTCATTCTAGCAAGGCCGCACAAAATCCTTCCAGATTCCCTCCTGACCCGTCAGATGGCATCGGCAGGTCTACTCAGGCTGCTGAACTCCGGCCTCCAAGATGATCGCCTTTTACCCCCAGACCAAGAGGCAGACCTGGATCCCCTCAAACAACGGGCGACCAAGGGTGGCCGCTTCACTACCGAGCTCGTCCGTGTGGATTTCGACAACCGCCCTGCCTTTGGAGTACAAGCAAAGGCCACGATTCCTCGGAAAGGGCACTTGATTACCAGGGCCTACCTCGTGGCCCGCATGCCAGACATTCGCACACAGCAACAGGCCGCTCGTGCCTGGTGTCAGGCAAATGGCAAGGACTTCGCTGGACCGACCTTTGGCTGGACGAATTCCCTCGGCCACGCCCTGGTTTCCCAGGCCCAGGTGACGATCGCAGCCAGCCCCATTGATACAATTGACGGGAGGTTACTGGAAGTTCTCGATGAATTCCACACATCCCTCGAAAAGACCACCACGGTAAACCGCCTCCTGAAACGCAAAGACAATGGGTTCACCCCTACCTCTTTCGGCTTTTCCACAACCAATGAAGAAGTTGTGGTCCCTCTGCCCTTCTGGTTCACCCGTGATCCTGCCGCCGCCCTCCCCATTGATGCTATTGGCACTGACCCTGTTCAGATTAACATCACATTCTCCCCTTTAACATCAGTCTACGTAAGCACAGCACACACCTTTAACACAAACGGACAGGATAGCTACTTCCCTCTCCCTTCTTCTCCCTTTTACTACATCGACAACTCCAACACACCAACCAGTTCTCAGCTCGTAAAGGGTCTCAATGGAAACCCAGCAGTAGCTGCTGCTCCAGTCTCGAAAGTTCCCGCAATTCAAATGCCAGCCCAAGAATCCCTCCTTTTACAGGATTCCTACTTGCTGCTCGAGTACGTCTACATAGATCAACCAGAGGCCAACAGGATACGCCTCGCAGACCTCAGTTATCCTATAGTCCAGCACTATGCCATACCTCCCTATGACTCCAAAGGCATGGCGAATGTGCGGATTCCTATGCGAGTGCCGAACCCCACCCGTGAATTCTACTTCATGGTCCACAGGCAAGACGCTGACCCTTTGAACGCTCCTTTCCTTGCCACTCGAGATTTGAGCGGCCTTCCCATGTTTGACTTGAGTGGTGTTGGGCCTACCGCCCCTTGGTGGCCTGATGCTAGCGGACTCAATACAACAACCTTCTTACCCTTGATCCCCGCATTCAGTGAGCTCGATTCTGAGGCCATTGACTCCTTCGCCCTCCAGTACGAAGGAAAGATTGTGAGGTATGCGACAGATTCGCCGGCCTTTTTCAGGTCGATTCTCCAGAGTGTCGAACAAACAAAAACACCTTGGCACAATAAATATTACTATCATATTCCCTTTGGCACACAGCATGAACAATTCGGGATTACAAATCCAATGGGTCATGCAAATTTAGATAAAGTCCAGAAAGTCGATCTCGCTATTCAATTCAAGCCCATGCGAGGAAGCCAGTCCGTCACGAATCTCCCCTCTTACACAATCTATATATGGGCCGAAACATACAATATCCTCAGGGTCTATGGAGGACGGGCTGGACTCCTGTTCGGTTACTGAGGCTCCGCCGTCACAACAGGCCGCTTGAAAAAGGAGAGACGACCAACATCCATGCTCGAGATAGTACCTGCCGCCTGCTGGTCACGGTGCTTCTGGGTACGGGCTTCCTCGGCCTTCTCAAGACTCTGCTTGATCTTCTCGGCCCAGTCAAAGGCTGTCTGCTCTGAGGGCCGCAGCCCTCGAGTGAGGAGGGATGGAAACTGCTGGGCCTCGGCGGGTGGTGCTAGAGGGGGAATATCAGCCAGCTCCTCAGTGGCATCCTCACCAATTACTTCTGGAGCCGAGTCTGGAAAAAAGGGGGGAGTCTTGGGCTCATAGAGGATCGCCGCCTCCTCTTCGTCCTCAAAGAGAGGTTGGCCGCTCCGAATACTAATCCAACCATCCTCCTTGAGGGACTGCCGCTGATTCTTACGACGGCCCCGTGAAAAAGGGGTACTGAAGATATTCTTAGAACCCTCGTCCAGCTTGAATCGTGAACCCTCGTCGTCCTTCTTCCATGTGCGAAAGGGAGGAGATGAGGGTTTACTAGGAGCAGGGGCCTCCTGCTGCTGCTTCTCTTCCTCTTCTGAATCACTCAGCTCGAGACCAGCGAACCGATTGCTCGCCTTCTGAGGCTGCCGCTCCAGCTTGTCCTTTTGGGGCTGGGGCATCTACATAGTCCGTGCGCCGCCGCCTTAGGCTTTTCAAAGCCAAAAGCCCCATGTTACACTTTCTTTTTTGAAAAATGATCAAGGGTCTCCCTAATTAACCAGATGTCCCAGCAGAAATGGTGAATGCCTTGGTCATCGTTGAATCCCCTGCAAAATGCAAGAAGATTCAAGGATTCCTCGGACCCGGCTACACGGTCCTCGCCACAATGGGGCACATTCGTGCTCTAGAAGAGGACTTGGATGCGGTTGGACTCACACGTGATTTCGAGCCCAAGTACCGTTTTCTCAAGGAGAAGTCAAAGGCTACAGGGCCTATCCTAGATGCGGCAAAGAAGGCAGATGTCATCTACCTGGCCGCCGACGATGACCGTGAAGGCGAGGCCATTGCCTACTCAGTCGCCTGCCTCCTCAAGAAAGACCCTCTAACACTCCATCGAGCAGTCTTCCATGAGATCACCGCAACCGCTGTCAAGAACGCAGTGGCCAATCCTCGCCGACTTGACATGAACCGTGTGAATGCGCAGCAGGCCAGGGCTGTTCTTGATATGATGGTAGGCTTCACTATCTCCCCTCTTTTATGGAAGCACGTGGCAAGGGCACTGTCTGCTGGCCGCTGTCAAACCCCTGCGCTGCGACTCGTGAGCGACAGGGAGGCAGACATTCGCAAGCACACCACGGAAACGACCTGGGGACTTGTTGGTCAGTTCGAAAACAAGGCAACCCCTCTAAAGTTCCAGGCGACCATGGAAGACGAGCTGGAAGATCAGGAGTCTGGCCTGAATTACCTCGAGAATGTACACGGGAATCCTGGAGCGAGTGTAAAAGGGGTTGTTGTGAAGCCATGGACTTTGAATGCGCCCAAGCCGCTTATTACGAGCACGCTTCAGCAAGAAGCTAGTGCCTTATATAAATTGAACCCCAAGGCGACCATGAAGATCGCCCAGGAGTTGTATGAGGCAGGACATATCACGTATATGCGGACGGACCATGCGATTATGTCAGAGGAGGCTATTGCGAGTGCTCAGGCTGAGGTGAAGGGCAAGTATGGTCAGGCATACGTGGGAGATGCGGCGAGCTGTAGGGCTGCTGCTGGATCTGGACCCACCAGTGAAAAGAAGAAGACTAAGAAGAGTTCAGACAGCCCAGCAGGTGAGGAGAAACCACAAGCCCAAGAAGCCCACGAGATTTCTTCTAAAGAGAAGAAATCACCTGGGCAACCTGCTACGCAGGAAGCCCACGAGTGTATTCGCCCTACTCACTTTGACTTGCTGGAACTTCCTTCGAATGAAGACTGGTCCGCCACAGATAAGAAGGTCTATTCCCTCATTTACCGCAAGGCCATACAGTCGACCATGGCAGCTGCGAGAGGCCAGACCCGCACAGTCAAGCTCTCCCTCACAGCAGATGAAGATGAGTTTCCTTGGTCAGCCAGTTGGAAGAAGACTGATTTCCTCGGCTGGCAGATTCTCGGCAAACAAGTCAATATCGACGCTGATGAAGATGAAAGCCAAGATAAGAGCAATGGTGTAAAAGAGGATGAAGAGGAGAAGGCCTGGAAGGCGGCAGCGTGCCTTGAGCCAGGGACGGCCCTGAAGTGGTCGATCCTTCAGGCAGTACCCAAGAGGACACGGGCACCACCCAGGTTTACAGAGGCGACCTTGATCCGTGAGTTAGAGAAGAAGGGAATTGGTCGCCCATCGACCTTTGCTTCCCTTGTCGATACCCTGTTCGACAAGAAGTACATTGAGAAGCAGGATATCTCAGGTACACAGATCAGTCAAACCACACTGACAGTCAAACCAACCCAGTGGCCCCCTCTAACACAAGTCAAACAGGTCACACAGGGAGCAGAGAAACAGAAGTTGGTTCCCTCTGCCCTTGGAGAGTCAGTCCTTTCTTTCTGCCTCAAGGAATTCCCCCAACTCTTTGCCTATGAATTTACGGCACTCATGGAGAATCGGCTTGATAAGACTGCGAGGGGAGAAGAAGGATGGAAAGAGGTATGCCGAGATACTTGGAATTCGTACAAGGCAGACTATGAACGCTTGTCAAGCAAAGGATCTGCCCCTACGAATTCAGAGAAGGTCAAGGACTTTGGAGGAGGATTCAAGGCAGTCATGACTAAGAATGGGCCGCTCTTAGTCCAGGAAGCAGAAGATGAAAAAGAGAAGGCAAAGTTCTATGACTTCCCAGCGGGAGAGACCATGTCAACTATCACAGAAGAGAAGGCTCGGCAATGGCTTTCACGGTCCCAGGTCAGCCTGGGGACTTTCAAGGGCAAAGAAATTGAAAAGAAGAAAGGGCCTTATGGCTTCTATCTACAGTCAGGGGATCTGCGGATTCCCTTTGTGGATGGTGAGTCTGAGTCACAGATGATGGAGAGATTCCGCCAGAGAGCGGCGGCGGCTTCGACGAATTATGTGTTTGGTCCTTACACGTTTAGTGTGGGCCAGTACGGACCGTTCATGTACAAGACAGACTTGAAAACTAAGATCTTCGTGAGTGTTCCTGCCGAGACTGATGTTCGAAAGCTTACGGCACAAGAGGCGGATGCCTTATACAAGGCTGGTGTGGAAGCCAAGAAGGCAGCAGGTGGAGGCCGAGGTGGTCGTGGTGGTCGTGGCGGGTTTGGTGGACGAGGCAGGGGAGGACGAGGAGGCAGCCGTACCGTTAAGTATTAAACTTAAGAACTACACTCACTTCGCTCGTGTAGTTTTAATATGATACTTAACAGCCATTCGTTCATATTAAAATTTACGAACCTGTGGTTCTTAATTTTAATATTCACTGGTACTTAGTCTCCTTCCCCATTAGAATGTCAAGATCCCCATCTCCAGATGGAAAGACACCGAGAACCGATGTTTCAGGAAACCGACCGCCAAGATTCAACAACGGCTGGACAAATGAGCAAGAGGAGTTGATGGCTGGATGGGCTGATATAGCAGCCTGTTATCGCTGGATGCACGACAGGTGCGAGAAGATCATGGCATACAACAACATGTGGATTACTGTGCCTGTTATCATTTTATCAACACTCACTGGATCCGCTAATTTTATGTTACAATCCGTCGTTGGTGATGATAAAGAGATACAAAAATTCGCTCAAATAGGAATTGGAGGGGTCTCCATTTTTACAGGAATTCTCACAACCCTCGGTAATTTTTTCAGATATGCCCAGAGCTCAGAGGCGAATCGTGTAGCAGGCATTGCGTGGGGCAAATTCCAGAGACAATTGGCAGTGGAGCTTGCGCTCCATCCCAAAGAGCGCATTGACTGTATGGACTTCTTGAAAATCTGTAGAGCTGAACTCGACCGCTTGATTGAACAGTCGCCGCCGATTCCAGACCAAGTCATTGCCGCCTTCGAGAAGGAGTTCAATAGCATAACAAATCTCAAGAAACCTGATATTGCTCACGGTGTGGATCATACAAAGGTGTTTGTAGACAAGGAATCACGTATGAAGAAGATGGCGGTTGATGCTGCTATTATGTTAAAGCAGAAGCGGAAAGTCTGGCATGATGCCATGATGCCTGATGTGGATCGCCGACTCAATGTACAGATCACCCGTGCCGTCACAGATCTTTCAGGAAATCTTTTCAAGAATTTACAAGAACAAATTACGAAACTTCAGGAGGCGATGGATGCCCAGATACAATCCCAACAAGAAAAGACGAAGACAGCGCATATTCGCAGTTTTGCGAGAACCTCTATAACACCACCTGGGTTAAGAGGAAGATCACCTGAGATACGAAGAACCATCCCCCCATTTCGAACAACAATCAAAGCGGTCCAGCCGCCCACCTTGGCTATTCAGCCACCGATTTTGGCTATTCAGCCAACCCCTCTAACACAGAAAACCATCGATCATACAATTCCATCAAGTAAGGAAGTTACACAAGACCAACTCATAAGCGCCTTGGTTCAGGCAGAACCAGCAGAAGCTCCTGCTGTGCCACCTGTACAAGTGGAGGCCCGTGAAACAGTGATTGAATTCCCAGAAGCCAGTTTTGACATACGCTTCGGTGAAGAATCCCGTGAGCCGTCGCCAGAGCCTCGTCCTCTTGCCGAGGAAGCCAAGGATGCAAGGGACACATCCGAGGCAAGGGAGGCAGGCAGTCCCTAAATTTGATTTTGCCCCAGCCTGCCCATCGGTCAAGTCCCAAACCCGACCAAGATGCTGTGGAACACGAACACTCAGATCCGCCGCATCTTCAACTGGAAGCAGCTGCTGTGTGACTGGAATGCCTCTCTCAACATGCCCCCTTATGTTGAGACGGTCATCGTCAACCTCAAGGCCGCAGCAGATCCCAATTCCAACAGTGATTTCCCTCTTACACACTTCCTCACCTTCCTCAATAATGAGCCTGAGGCCCTGGTCTGGTTCCTGTACGAGAACATTGCCCTGCGCTGGATGTATGGCGAGGTGCGCCTGGACTATGTGAAGGACCTCCTGGAGCTGGTGGATCTGGAGACGAGCTTCCCTGAGTTCCCTGGCTCTCCTGGTCGCAGCCTGACGGTGCGGCAGTTTGTGGAGAGCCATCTGAGCGCTGAGGAGCTGGATCAGGTGGAGCTGATGCCCCGCCTTGTGTCTACGAGCCAGGCATCCTCTGGGATTCGCCGCTCTCCTCGCCTCCAGGCCCGTCTCCAGTCTTGGCGGCAGACGGCCGATCAGGCCCGCCAGCAGCGTCAGCGTGAGCAGACCCAGCAGCAGGAGCCCCAGGTTATCTTCCAGTGGAACAGCCAGCCGCTCCGCCTGGCAGATCCCCTGCCCGATGGCAGCACGATCTCTGATGATTCCTCAGCCTCTGATGCGCCTAACTTTGCCACTGCAAACATCTTCTTCAGCCGCCATCCTGACAATAGCAAGCTAGATGATATTGTCTTCATCCGCCCTAGTGAGCGCTACCCTGACCTCTATGACTACACCTACAATGACAAGGACTCTAAGGTGAAGACCATCACGAAGGAGCTCACCAAAGAGCAGCTACTCCATCGCATCAGCCTCAGCCTTCGTGCCACGATCGAGGACCAGGACCCCTACAAGTTCGTCCAGGTGAACTTCCCTGGCTTCCCTACCATGATGCGCCAGCCCAAGCTCCTGGACTCCTATGTGCGTGAGATGATCTACGACATGATGGAGGAGCTGACTCGTGCCTGGCCCGTCCTTGCCTAGATATAACCCTTAAAAACCACAAAAAATTGAATTGAGTCAACCCCAATTTTTTATGGTCCCCGCCAACTAACCAGTCCAAATGAGGCCCTCTGGAGTCTTTGTCCCTTCTCAGGTCCTGCCTCAGCGCTTTCTTATTTGGAACTACGATGAGCATCGCAACCGCCAAGTTGGAGGAGGGGATGCCTACACAACTTCCATGCTGATGTGCCGATCTGAGCGACCCTACAACCCTAACGGGGCACTCCGCATTCATCTCGAGCCACATGATATTCGTGATTCCACCCTCTTTCACACACACCTGCGCATCTGGGAGCCTGACTTCATTCAGACGAGGGTTCATGTTGATTATGAAATGGAGACCACGATCTACTGCGTGACCACTCCTTTCACAGTCGGTGTTCGGCACAGGGATAATGACATGGACCTCTATGGCCAGCAACAGGAAATCCTCCCTGTCTTCATCGTGTACAAGCGGCCGAACCACGACTTTCCCTTCCTGAATTACCCTGACAATTCAATGCACACCTTCTACAACTTCAATCGGCTGATGATGAGCAGCATTCTTCAGGTGCGGTTTCCCAATGTGGAGTACGCCCTTGGCTTTCTGCGAGATCTGGAGGATCACCTGACGCAGAGCTATCTCAACATTCATCAAGGACAGCCGAGGCAGCCGAGGTCTCGTGCTGCGCCTGTCGCCCAGCCTACAGAAACAATTGTGGCTCCTGCACCAACAAATCCCGCCAATCTCACCAATCCCACAAATCCCGCAGGAGCCCAGCCACCTCTGGTCGCTCCAACGAAGCCAGCCGAGCGTATTGCCCTCGCCATCGCCCGTGACTTTGTCGCCCACAATGAGCCATGCCCTATTACACAGGAACGTATTCACGGCGGCTCCATCGCAGTCACCGGCTGCTACTGCGTCTTCCAGGCAGAGTCCCTCGCTACATGGGCAAGCACACACTCCACATGCCCCTCTTGTCGCACTGCCCTGAGTTATCGTGTGGTTACCGTCTAGCTCTAAAGGGAGATTATCCATTATGAAAAGAGTGAATGGAACAAATAAAACAAGAAACACAATCTCTCCTTTTAACACATTTAGGAGATTCTGTACCCCCCTACTTGAAAGACTGTCTTCACCAGTTTCGTCTCTGGAATCTTCAAGAATCAGATGCCAACATTTTTTTGATCTTGGATCCTTGCCATCGAGATGGACCTACTGCCGGCTATTGGTCCTCCCTTGCCTCAAGGTATCTAGTGACCCTTGTCTTCACAGATATACTCCCTCTTACACAACATCACAAAAACTTCTTGGAACAGTATGAAGGAGATCTTCAATTCAGAAAAGGCTACTGGCGACATGTAAAAGAGAGATTCTTCTTTATGGAGGAACTCATGGTGAAGTACAATCTTACAAATAGTCTCGCCATTGAATATGATGTTCTCTTTTACACCAATTTGAAGGAACTTATTTCTTCTCTCCAAAGTCTCGAAGGATCAAATGTTCTACGATATGTGATGGATAATGAAGAGAAAGGACATCCAGCCTGTATGTTTATTCCCTCTTCCAGTGCTATAGAAGCATTCAATCGGTTTCTTCTTGAGATCGTCAAAGGTCCGTGGGAAGATATGCAGAGTCTTGCGCTTTACATTAAAAAAGGAAGTGACTATGCTCTTCCTCTTCCTGTCTTGAGTCATGAAGTCAACAAGAGGCAAAAGATTCGTGTGTCCCCTGATAAAAACCGGCGATCTGACAATCCGTGGTTCTTATCTTATAGTTCTGAGCAGCTGCCTTGTCTCTTTGACTCTCTTGTGGTTGGCCAGTATGTTGGAGGGATTGACTCAAGAAATACTGGGGGAGAAAAAGTATCCAACTATGAAAATGAGAGTGCTCTCTACACCTTTCATGAATTAGACTTCAAATGGAAGAAGAATGTTAAAAATTATCTTTGGCAGCCTCAAGTCTGTGGGAAACCTCTCTGTATGATTCATGTACATTCGAAGGCGCTATCTTGTTTTTTGAGTGATAGGAAGTCTGAGCCACGTGATGATTATGATGTTGGGGCGATTAACAAGGGTCTCTTGCCCAACTAGAACCCCTCAGTAGTCCGCTGCGCTCTCTGTGACCTCGAAGTAGTTGTCGTAGCCGAGTTCGTCTTCAAACTCCTTGTTCAGGGCGGCCTGCGTCACGCTGCGCAGGAAGTTCAGGGACTCGTACTTGAGATTGGCGGTGTTGATCTTGGTCTCTAGATCTTGCTTCTTCTCTGTATTGGTCTCATTGGACAAGTTGTAGTAGAGTTCATCAATGAGTAGGTTGAGATCAAAGAGCTCGGTCTCGATCTCCTGGATCTGCTTCTCCAGCTGCTCGGCGAGGAGAGAAGTGGCCATGTTGATCTGACTGTTAGAGGGGGGACAATGTAAAAATTGGGTTTATCAAATGTCAATTTTTACAAATTTTATGTTCCGCCAATCCAATCAATCAATCATGTCCCAGCGGCCAGCCTCAATCCACGCCCAGACACGCCGAGGATGCCAGGCTGCCGCCATCAGCTCTTCTTTGAGCATGGCACAGCGGCGCTGGGCCCGTCGCTTCTTCCTCGCCACCGCTGCCCTCTTGAATTTGCCGAGAACTGCCTCCAGTGAATCGTTGTTTATCGTGGTACGCAGGACAGCGTCGCCAGTATCAGGATCAACCCCACGCATACCGTTCTCGTAGTACCTGAGGGAGACTGATAACCCAAAGGGAGGCATGTACTGTGGAATAGTACACATGAATCCGCCAGCATCTGTAGTCCAGAAGCTGAACCGAACAGGATCACCCTTGTAGCAGCCGAAACGAGTCGCCATCTTGGATTGCTAAAGCGTAAGAAAGTAGGAGGGGGGACACACCTTTTACACTATCCCTCCTATTCAATTTTTAACATTAAGGTGTCATTTCATATCCTGTGACCTCGAGCAGCATCTCTATATCACAGTTCCATCCTGGGTAAATTGGTATCATTTGACCTATAATAGATCGAATGGTACTCATACAAGATGGGCGAGCGTTGAGGTGAAGGGGTTCGTCAGGACCTTCATCCGAGAACTCATAGTTGCCGCCAAGATGACGCTCGATGGCCACAAGTAACTCTTTGATTTCACGGCTGCTCCAGTCCCGCACATCATCCTCGTAGTCGCCGTTCAAGTAGATCTTCACAGTGAGGTAGGTGTAGGCCATTGTCTTCAAGTAACAGGGGGACAATCCCTTTAACACAAACTATCAACCTTCAAATTTATTCATACGTATTATCTCTCAAACCAATGGTCAATCAGACGAGGCAGATCATCCTTATAAATAACTGGCTTATAGACATCCAGTACCAGCTTTCCCCAATCAGTTAAAACCACCTTCTTGTCATCCCCCTCTGACTCACGACCCAGGAAGAACTCAATCGCAACAGATTTACTAATCAGCCCCCTAGGTGTTAACCACTCTGACCCACAGATCTCCTTGAATTCTTTCGTCGGTTTCCGCAACTTCGATAGGTGCTCAAACCTATAGCCGTCATCAATTTGTTCAATAAATGACTCAACGGTGTCAATCTGTTCAATAATGTCTTCATTATTCTCTTCTCCCTCTTTCTCCTTCCTTGTAACTAATTCATCTCGCAGCCACTGTACAAGGTGAAAGCGATCAGGGCTCTTCATCCAAGCCGCCGGCAATTGCCCAGCATCAATCAGCTGATACAGGAGATATGAAAAAAGCTCCTTGTCTTCTGGTCCGAGTGTAAAAGGGGTATTGGTCTTGTAGCAGAACTTGATGAATTCATAGACCTGATTCGTTGTTGTCAGGCTTACTGATACACTGCTCATCCTGGACGGCCGAGGTCTCCACTGCTTCTTCCTTCTTCTCTTCATTTAGGCGTTTCATCTGGGATAACAGGCGAGTACGAGACTCCTCGTAGGTTGTACTGAGTTCATAGAGAGTGACTGGTCCATCTTTGTACGCAGGATCTTTCTCGACCTCGTCCAGTTTCACACCATACTCCTGGAGTTCTCCAATAAAACCCTCAAAATCAAACCATGAAACCCCATCTGCGAACGTGGCAACCACAGATGGCTTGTAGTTGTGAGGCTCAACCTGTTTCCGCTCAATACGTCCTTCTACGCAGGTAAGTGTCCCAACAAACCCCCAGCCTTCGTCAATGTAGTTACACTCGATAGTAAGCCCAGGGTTCTTCGTGGTCAAGTAAGCCAGGAGCTGACTAGGAGGATCCCACGCAGTATACATACTCGCCACTAGCTCATCCTCTTTTACACTCCTCCAATGAATATCATCAGCTCCCCACTTGGTACCCCAATGAGCCACACACCACTCATACCAGCCCTCTTTTGCTGGAGTTGTTTCCCGCATAGGACAAGGATGAAGTTTCTGGAAGTCAAAGTTGGTCATGAAAATATTCTTTAACACAGACTCGGGACCCTTGAGGGTTATCTTATTGTACACCCAGTTCGGCATCTTGGAGTAAAAAGTATCTTTATCTTTTACTTTTTGATTGTTTAGGTTTTTAGTGGGGTGTGGCTTCAGAAGTTCTCAGCGTGGTGCATCAGTAGCCAAGCACGACAGGCTAGTACGAATGAGGGTAGTGTCTTACCCTCATTGTCACTCAGGGGAATCTTGTGCTTCTTCAGGAAACTCTTTGCAGCGAGACTTGCCCAGCGATCTGCCGCCTCTTCCTCGCTGAGGCCGGCCTCCTGGACCTCTGCCTCAATGGCATCCCACCAGGTATTGTAGTGGGACATCATAAACATGTGGATCTGACGAATGAGCTTCTGCTCCTCAGCTACCGTGGGCTTACCATCCTCTGCAAAGACCGCAGAGACTGGAACAGCCTGCTGGGCCTGAGTAGGGGTGCTGCGCTTGCTGCGACTACGGGTGAGGACGGGCATTGTGGGCTGGACTGGGCAGAAGAAGAGGCACTGCCTGGGTCAATTTTTGGGATCAGGGTTTGGCGCTGGATGTAGGTGTCGATGTTGGCGAAGATGCCGAATTCGTCGTGAGTGAGGACACGCTCAGCGAAGCGCTCCTTGATGCGCCAGTAGACGGCCGCACTCAGCGAGGGACTGTCGACGGCAATGCTGCGCCAGCTCACAGTTCCGCTGAACCGTGCCCCCGCATCCTTATCGAACTTGCTCGGCAACTCCTGGGCCACAAGAGTGATGGCAACCCCCTCGACAACAGGAAGCGCATTTGTTTCTGCCAGATCTACCCCCAGGGCAGAGGCAATGCGCTCCTGGAACTGGACTGCGTCTCGCATTGTGAATTCCAGGTGGCGCTGCCAAATCTCGGTGTTGGTCAGGCGATCCCTGATGAAGTCAATGTGCGCCTGACGCACCTTGCGCATGCGGATGCGATTCACCTGGCCGGTAAACTGGATAGAGTAGTCCATTGTTGCTTGAGGTCGAATGGTTGGAAGGAGGGGGGGGTACCCTCAAATATCCCCTTTTACACAGTTCAATTTTATCCAGTACCGTGAAGTATTAATCTTAAGATATCCCCTCGCTTCGCTTGGGGATATTTATTATGATACTTCACAGTCATTCGTTCATATTAAAACCTTCGAACCGGTGGTTCTTGATTTTAATACCCACTAGTAATATACCCTTTAACAGCTTGTTTTGTTAAAAAGACCCACTTCTCAGATAGTCTGTCATACACAGGGAAGTGACCTGTAAGTAACTCAGAGGAACCAACAAAGATAAAAAATCTTTCTGGGTTTTGTTCGACGAGTTTGTGGATGGTGAAGGGCTGGCGGATTTGTATGAGATTTGGGACGAGATCGAGAGTTTTTATTACGATTTGAGCGTATATAGCTTCTACAGTGGCAGGGGATTCAAGGGCTACAAAGAGATAGTGGGGCGGTTGTGAAGACATAGGAGGCATCTACTTGGAATTGCGACGGGCATTAAGTACTGCCTGGCGCTTCTGGGCAGCCAGCTCCATCTGGCGCTCGGCAGAGCGGACGTGCTTCTGCGTGTGCTTGCCGAACTTCTCGAATGTCTCCTTGGCCTTGTTGGCCTTCTTGGCACGCTTAGCAGGAGGAGAGTAGTCCATGTTGTCTCTTGATGGCTTGCCTTTTGCTTGTTGATAAGCGAAGTGTAGTGGGGGGACTGGTATTAGAGGGTGGTTGCTCCTATTCAAATTTTACCATTCCCCCCATTAACCACCATCAGTCTTCTCGATGACGATCATCTCGATGTCCATCTCGGGGTTGAGAGAAGCCTCCTGATAGGCCACCGTGACGAACTCGCCCACGCCCAGGAGATCCATGCGGTCCAGGGCCGCTGCCCGCATCATCACGTGCCAGCGGTTGCCGGCGTGCGGCTGGAGGGCCTCGCCAGGGATGGAGTGACTGTAGGCCTCGGCGGCGCTCAGGTTTTCCAGGCTGGCAGTCAGCACATCATTCACGAAGAACTTGACGGCATACTTGCCAGTAGGAATAGGAGAAGGCGGCATCTTGTCACTGGATTGACTGACTGATCGACTTGTGAAGCGGGGACATGGAATAGGGGTGGCAGGAATGTAGTCAATTTTTATCAGGATTAAAAATGTTTTTGTTCTTTTTTATGCTTTTTTCGAATTCTCATTTGTCTATGACCACACAACCACACAAGCAACCAAGGATACAACCACAACCCCTTTTACACACTCAGCAGTAGCCAGCAGCCGTCTTCATCCGTTCCAGGACAGTCTTCCCCAGGATGTTCTTCAGGGTGTCGTCATGGCACATACAGATGCTATCAGTACACTCGCCGCCCCACTCGCTCGACGCACTGCTGTTGGCTGCCGCCTCTGCAGCGGGAGCGGGCAGGCCAGGCGGGTAGGTGAAGAAGATCTCGCCCGTCTCAGGATCCTCGGTGAAGGTGATCTTGCCCTCCTCGGCAACCTCTACAGGCGGCTCGGGAGGAGTGACCTGGATGTTGTAGAGCTCAACGGCCATGTCCATGTACCGCCGCTGGAGCAGGCCCTTTGGATAGAAGTTCAAGATGATGATCTTCACCGGTACCTCGTTGCCGCCGATCATGGCGGTGCTTGCCTGAGAGGTCAGGCGGAAGTAGAACTTGTCGTCATAGGCGGTGTCGTTGAGGAAGACTGAGGCCACGTCGAGGGTAGGGTACTCCTGGCTAATCAGTCGCCTGATCGACAGGTTCTTGTTGGGGCCGGTGTAGCCGTAGTCCCTGGCCATCATGTAGCCCTCCTCGTTGTCGAGGATCAAGCTGTCCACCGCAATGGCCAGGTCCTGCTTGGTCTTGCCCGCCTCAATGAGGCTGGCGAACTGGCCCTTCACGTCTTGCCGGCCGATCTTGGTGGCGATCTTGCGGGCCATCCAGAGCACCATGTCCTTGTGCTCGAGGGCACGGCGCTTAAACTGGGCATTCAAGTAGTTGGCGGCGAGGGCGTAGACATCAGAGGCAGGGATCACAGGGGTGAAGTACACAGGCTCGGCCATCTTGTCAGCTGGTTGCTTGACTGGTGGGTTGGTGGGAGGGGACAACTAAAAATTGGGGTTTGTCCTATTTCACTTTTTTGGATTTTTTCTATTTGGTATCTTTTTACATGCCATCCAGGGAGACTGCCCGCAGCCGGCTCATCCGCTGAAGATGCCAGATGAGCTCGTGACGGATTCCCTTGATCCCCTCAGCCTTCTGGCACTTGCGCAGGGGAACAGCAGGGCGGAGAAGATCGCTGCTGATGATAGCATCAATCAGATGCTCGAGGGTCATTGGGGAGTAGCCGTGTGCCTCCAGGACAGTGCGGATGATGCGAGGAGTGTCGGCGTGCTTGCGCAGGCCTCGCACGATCTCTGACTCAAAGAGCGGAATGTCCGTGGTGCGCACGAGGGGGCGGCTGTGGATGACGATCTCGGCATCACGAGGGTTGGTGTAGCGCTGCTGCTCCTGAGGCACTACCTCCTCAGGAACAGCCTCAGCCTCCTCAGGAGTAGGCACATCCGCCTGTTCCTGGTGCTCCTGCTGCTCCTGCTCCTTCAGACTGAGCTCCTCCAGCTCGTCAATGTAGTCTGCGGAGGCATTGACCCCCTTGAACATGGGGGAGGGCAGCTGGAGTGGCTCGATCATCTCAACCTCCTTGGTTTCCTTGTAGAGCTGGTAGGCGATGTAGGTGCCAAGACCGAGGATGAACGCAGAGGCGAAGTACACGTCCATTCTGAGCAGTTTAGAAGTGCAGAGAAAGGCTGAGGGAAGTGGAATTGGGGACTGTGTTATAGGGGTAGCGTTGGTGGTTCAATTTTTTGGGGATGGTCCTTCCCTTGGCCCCTTGATAGCATGATTGCTTGATTTATAATGCTTAGTAAAAAGTAACCATTGTTTGTTAATGCTAAATACATTACACCAGTAAATATCTCCTTTAATTCTTTTGACTCAACGGTTGACTTTAGATATGACAGTATACCAACCATACAAAATAAGAATATAAAACTAATAATCCTGGTTACTAATTTCTTAGATGAAACTTCAAGTTCTTCCTTTGACACATTGGAAAATACAGTTGAATTGTCACCCGTGACAAGTCCCAATGTTTTTAAGATATATTGAATTGGACCATTTAATTCAAACATAAAAAATTCTGTAGCGGGGGCACATACGCAACAGAGAGCAAAGAATAAGGCACCATGCCACCATTGAAATTCACTAAAATCCCCTTTAACATAGACAAAGTAAGAACCTAAGATTGAAATCCAAATAACTAACGACAAAAAATAGGGGTCATCTGTAAAGGCATACCAATCAACAAGTGGAAGAAATGTCCATACAAACATCATCCAAAGAACATCGTATTTATTCTGGGCCATGTCTTTCATAAAATAAAAGATCATAAGAGTCCAAAAGGTTTTAAGGGGTTCCATGACACGAGGATCTTTGTATTCGTATAGTTCATCTAAATCATCATATACTTTTCCAATAAATCCCATTATAAAAACATAAATAAAGGGAAATAACTCGGAAGACATACTCTCAAGTATTCAAATATAATATGCTTTTCATTGGACCGCATAGTGCTTAAGTTAAGGACTTAGCGGTACCGCAAACTAAAAATGTTTCTTTTGTTTGTTGAATTGAGGTTGGAATTTCCCTTTAACACAGTCTCGAGTTTTCTTGGGTTTTACGGGTAGGCACGGACCTTGCGGTGGCCGCCCATGGCAGGGGTGCGGATGATGGTGACGTGGGGCAGAATGGGGCGGAGGGCAGGCAAGTCTGCTGGATACAGGGCCGTCCCAGACCACGTGGTGTTGTCGTACATGAAGAGGCGCTGGAGGCGCTTGAGTCCGGCGAAGGCCGTGCAGCACCTGGTGGCCTCATCAGCCGTGAGTAGTCTGATGGTGAAGCCGAGCTCTTCGAGCTTGGGGCATGACTCTGCTAGGCTCTCCGCCAGGCGCACCACGTCGTCGCTGGTGCCAGACACGTTGTTGCCGTTGAGGCCCAGGGACCAGAGGTTGGGGAACTTCTTGAAGATGGCCGCTGCGTTCTGGTGGCGGATGATGTTCTTGCCGTGCAGGAAGACCTGCTCCAAGGTGGGCGGGCAGGTGGCCAGCAGGTCCAGGGGGTTGTCTGCGACATGCAGGATCATGGAGCCCAGGCCCAGGACCTTCAGCTTGGGAAAGGCCTTGCCCACGTTGAACCAGGTACTCCCATCTGCCGTGAGCAGGGGCTCCCTGGGAGAAGGGCCGAGCATCAGGGTTTCCACGTTGGGAAAGAGGGCAAAGAGCTCATCACGGCGAACAGATGTCAGCCAATTTGTGGCGATGTTGAGCTTCTTGATGTTGGGCTGCTTGGGAAAGCCAGCCATGGAGACCTCTGTGATCTGAAGGTTATGGGGCACGAACTTGAAATTCTGGAGGTACGGGAATGAGGGGAGCAGGTTGAAGTAGGCGGCGAAGCGCTCCTGGAGAGAGGCCACAGTGGAGCCCACATCCCTGTTGCGCTCCACGGTGAAGCGAAAGGAGCGCAGACTGGGGATGGTGGTGGCTGGGGGGCGGATTAGATCATGGTGTGAGACAGTGACATCCAAGGTGGCCACCTTGAGCCTGGCCAGGGTGTTCCAGATGATGCTCATGGCGGTCTTGCTCAAGAACATCTTCTGAATGCGGATCTTCTTCAAGTTCTTTGCGAAAGGTGCACCGCCCAGCTCGCCCAGGGCGGTGATGATCTGCCGCACACGGTTGGTGTCCGTGCCCATGTCCGTGGAAGGCCCGTAGATCATGAGGATACTCACCCGCTCGAAGTGGCAGAGCATCCGCTCGATGCCATCCATGTCCGTGTCAAGGAGCAAGATCAGCGTGTGGGGGCCGGCGGCATCGCAGAAGTAACGCAGGGCGAGCCTGTCGTTGATGAGGCGCATGGGACCATCCCGCTCAATGTAGCCGTCGATGTAGCCCTTGATCTTCAGCATCTTGGCCCTGGTGATGAAGGCCGGCGGCGGGCGGGTGCGGAGCATGTAGGGGTTGATGCAGGCGAAGTCAGGGCAGATGATGGTGTCCAGGCTCTCCTTCATCTCCTTGCCGATCTGCCGCATCATCAGCTTCTCAGCGCCCGTCAGGAACTCACTGACAGGGAAGAGTACACGAGGGTCAGACAGCAGGTGACCGATGGCACTTGTGGGCGGCGAGAGCAGCGGAAGCACTGGCGGCTTAGAGGGAGCCGCCGCTCCACCAGCCGCACCGCCGCCCGCCGCAGCAGCAGGCACTGGCTTGCTCAGAGATGCCGGCTTGCCTGCAGGAGACAGTCGCCAGAAGACCCTACCGACCAGGTGCTCCTCCCCAGGGTGGAAGAAGGGGCACTTGGCCTTAAAGACACAGTGGGCACCATGCTTACACTTGTTGCGGCTCTTGATCAGCTGATCAACGTGGCGGCGGCCACAGCCACCCGCACATGCGGGGCGGTAGCAGATCGACATCTTGGACGACAGTCACAGGGGAGCTCGTGCTTCAAGAATCAAAGATTGCTGAAGAACGAAGGAAGGGGGGACATTCCCTATTACACAGTTCCAGGCTTCAATTTTAGCGGTAGCTAATTTAACCCTTATGGGCTTGGTCGGACAACCGCAAAGACAGCCAAGAAGTTCACAAAGTGGCACCACAGAGATGGCCATGCCTCCTTTGACTTGGCGCTCATGATAAAGGTGGATAGACAGGCAAACAGCGCATAGAGTCCTGAAAAGAGCGTGTTGTTGAGTGTGATGATAGGATACAAGAGACTTGGGTAATAGACAAGGCGGATGATATAACTGTCCCAACCCTCTCCTGGAATTCCAGGCCACACAAGATTTCCACCAGTACCCACTTTTACACATTGACCCGGTATGGCCTGATTTCTCCAGATGACGAATGGCACAAATGCTAAAC
>Ga0078894_10000311_pt1 | contig 33094 bp, 27 predicted proteins | sample LauGreSu1BDMLBSD_2_FD_67506 | JGI IMG/M metagenome (GOLD analysis project Ga0078894, IMG submission 67506) | Freshwater lake microbial communities from Lake Michigan, USA - Su13.BD.MLB.SD (version 4) (version 4) | ecosystem: Environmental > Aquatic > Freshwater > Lake | place: Lake Michigan... | reverse complement strand
TCGCAGGGCAGAAGTTACTGCTGGCAACCCGATATGCTGTTCCCAACCGGGGCAGGGAAGGAATGACGCAGGGGACAGAAGTTGGGTTACGGGTGCTCAAGTCCACTGCCCTCCCGTGGCAAAACGCAGTGGTTTTCGTGGGTGTGGAGTAGCCATCCCGGGCTCAAGCCGAGGCTACGGTTTCTGCTCGTCAAATTCCGGTGCGTTAGTTACGCCGGATCAACGCGAAGGCTTGTGCGCAGTGGCAGATTGCATTGCCCGGGGTGTTGACAGAGAGTTGTTCAGGCAGAACTGAAACGACCCCGAAAACAGGGTTTCCGGCCTCAGGTTGTTCTTCCTTCGGGAGGGCGAAGCTCCTGCTGAGCCGAAAAGCTGCCAAGCTGCTGAATCCTGCGACTCGTCTGCTCCTCCTGACTCTACTGTAAAAAACTGCCCACCGAACACGCTCCCGGCGCTGCCCTCGACTTTTTCAGCCATCGCATCTGCAGGCCTTGCCACCACGACTGCCCACTGAAAGCTGAGAACCTTCCCATGTTCGTCTGCAGCAAAAGGCATAAGTGACGCATCGTCAGCGGAAGCCGACAGCTTACCTGGGACTGTCGCCACAGCCATGCAGTTTCGTGCTGTTCGTGGTGCAACACGGCACGTGGGGCAATCCACAGGAACAGTCTTCAGGGCGCCGGAGGTCGGCCTGGCAGGGTGATCTTCGGAGGTGCCGGTCGGGGCAGCAGCGCTTCGGCCTGCTGCAGCAGTTCTTCCAGTTGCTGGCCGAGGAATTTTGCCGCGATTGCACACTGCTGGAAGTTGGTGTGAGTCGAGGCGTGCCACGCGTCCTGCTGAAACTGCTCGGCCGCAGACTTCAGCTTCGACAGCTTCTTCCGCACTGTGCGAAAATAACTTACAGGATCTTCAACCTGAGTTTCCACGGCACGGAATACATCGAAAATCGTGCGCGCCATCTCGTTCAATTCCGGGAAGTCCTCGACCTCATCACAATGCTTGATGAAGGTCCGAATCATCCAGCCGTGAGCCATCACCTGCTGACTGCGAGCCACCAGTTCCAGCAGTCGCTCGCGGACCTCCGTTGCCAGCGCCGCTGTACCTGTCGGAGTTTCACCAGTTGCTGTCGGATCCGTGTTTTCTGCCTGAGCCATAAATCTGCCTACTCCGACTGTCAAACGGAAGTCGCACGCACGACCACTCGATTGCCCTCAACCTGCACCACCTCCACGGCCTGTCCGGCATCCACCCAGCCACCCTCACTGACCACGTCCAGCAGCATGTCCCCCAACTGCACTTTGCCGGCCGGTCGCAGCGGCGACACCGTTTGGCAGCGTTCCCCGATTCGTACCGGTCCGCCAGTGTCTGCTGACAGCAGATCCGGACGCAGTCGAGGGCCCTCGGGAATGTATCCAGGCGGAGTCAGAATCATGCGATTCAGCCATGGCAGGGATGGCAGAAATCGGCTGAGCACAACACCGGCGGCGATCACCGTCACGAGGGCACCTGCAATCGGCATAAATCCACGTGCCGCACGGTCCAGCGTCTGACCGGCTGTCAGTCCGGCAAATGTCTGACTGGCCATAACGAGCGATGCCACCACCAACCCGATCCCGGTGATCCCGCAGACGCCGAATCCGGGGATCACCAGCAGCTCAAGCGCCAGCAACCCGAATCCCAGCAGAAACAGGATCAACTCAAGCACCCCCGCTGTGCCCCCCAGAAACCGGCTCCAGAAAAACAGTGAAAAGCACAGCACAGTACCGATACCGAAGATGGCCGACGGTGCATGCAGCTCGATGTACAGAAAGATCAGTCCCAGAGAGATCAGAACGAAGGCACCACCTTTGGAATTCAGCAGGGTCACGAACCGATCAACCCACGTCAACCTGACAGGGGTCAGCACCTGTTCCGCGGAAATTCCGACTCTCTGTCGCAGTGAATCCAGATCGACACACGGCTCAAGCGCCAGCCCCAGTTCAAAAGCCCGCTGGCCGGTCAATACGACCGCTGCGGACGGCTGCTGCATGGCTTGTTCCGCAAGCTGCTGACCGGCCTGCCAGACCTGCGGCTGTGCCCTGCGTTCAGTCTCGGTCATCCATGCCCGCCGCCCATCGGCCGGGCTGGTGCATTCGAACACAGCTTCGGCTCCGGAAACCATCGACTGCAGCAGACCTTCCGAACGATTCCGCAGGCGTGCAATGGCTGTCATAAACTGCACAATCGCCGCAGCAGGCTGACCGGCATCCGGGATGTCACCCCAGGCTGCTTCAGGGCTGAGCACAATCTCAGCACAACCGGCTGCCACCATCGCCGCAGCGCCGGTGGCCGTCCGAGGAATCCACGCCACTGTATGCATCTGCTCAGAATCCGTCTCGGCCAGCAGCATTGCCAGTTCCTGACAGACCGGCAAGTCCCCGCCGGTTGAATCCAGCTGGACAACCAGCGTCTCCACGCGATCAGCTTTGGCCCGTCGAATTTCGCGAGTGGCGAAATCCCGAGCCGCCCGGCCCAGAATCCCCTTCAGTTCCAGAATTCGCACCTTATTCACACCTGCCGCCGTTGGCTCTCGCAGCGATTCCGCGGACAGTCGCAACTGTCGAGCAACCTCGGCGCGATCCGCTGCCAGACGGGTCACCAGAAAACCTGCGGACTGAGCTCGTTCGGCATTGAAGCTGGGCGTTGTCCCGGCGGCGCGTATTTCCTGCACGCTGAGGATTTCCTGCTGCTGTGCCTGCAGACCTCGCAGCTCTTCGTCTGTCAGAAACTGCGTTTTCTGTCGGCCTGCCGCATCGCGCAGCACAGCCCGTTGCAAAGCCGCAGCCGGATCCAGCAAAGACCGAATGACCGCCGCAGAAAGCCCCGCGTTCCGACCGCGATCTGCCAGTGACAACAGGTATTGCTCGTCGCCGGGTTCGAGGGACAGCCCCTGCCGCAGATCACCGAGGTCTGCCTTGCCCGAGGCCACAATTTCATGGCAGGCCAGTGCCACTGCAAGTTGACTGCCCGAGACCGACTGCGGAAGCCACGCCACGAAACGAACCTGAGCATACTGCGGCGAGTGCATCACCGCGATCAGATCCCGGACGGCACCAAAGCGTCCGGTGCCAGGCGGAATCTGCAGCACGAGGACCGCGGGACGTCCGGACTGCAATGCCTGCTGATGCAACCCGGCCGCTACCCTGGCCACCATACTGATACCGGCATCGGACAGCGGCGCAGGCAGCATCACGAAACGGCCACGCGACGGCGGATTCCCGACGGCGGCAGCGCCCTGCGGTTCGTCTGCCGGCAACGGCAGCCATGTGCACAGGAACAGGATCGTTGCCAGACATTGCTTCATAAACATTTGACCAGCATCAGCCGTTCAGGAGGCCTGGACGGAAAAAACACCAGAATTTTCACTTTTTTCAGTAGAGAATGTCAGCAGAGCTGACGGTATTCAACGAATTCTAAGTGTGAATGGATCACGGAAGTGTTTGATTTCGGCAAAAACGAGTAGGATTCCCACGGTATTTGGTGGCTGGACCAACAGCGGAAGAAGACGATGAAGAAGCAACAACGGTCACAGGGCTGCGTCTGCCGTATGTCGGACCGGACCGGTTTTACGCTGATCGAGCTGCTGGTGGTGATTGCCATCGTGGCGGTGCTGATATCGATTCTGCTGCCCGCAGTCCAGCAGGCGCGTGCTGCGGCCCGTCGCACGCAGTGTCTGAATAATCTGAAGCAGATTGCGCTGGCACTGCACAATTTCCACGATGCTCACCAGAAGTTCCCTCCGGCCCGGCTGATCAGCTACCGTGAAAAGAACGTTGGCAGTATGGACGGGAAAGAGCCGGCTTTGGATGAGCCCAGTTGGGTGGGCCACATTCTGCCCTATCTCGAACAAGCGTCGCTGGCCGAGCAGTGGGACCTGTACAAGCCATACGGTGTGCAGCCGAAATCCGTCCGGCTGGCTGCAGTGGGGACATTTGCCTGCCCCGAACGTCGTGCAGCCACGAAGATGGTCACTGACGATGCTGACACCGTCGTGATGGCCCCCTGTGGCTGTCCGATTGGTCGTCAGTTTGTACCCGGTGGCTGGGTGACGGATTACGTGGGCAATCACGGGGACAATTCACCGGGAGCGATCGGACGTGAGACTGATTTTTTCTGGGGTGGCCGGGGGACTGGCGTGTTGATTTCCAGTCGTCCAAAACTGAAGCCGCGTGCATCCGATTCCGATCCCATCGAGCTGCAGTCGGAGTGGATGGACCAGATCACGCTCACGGACGTGCGTGATGGTACCAGCAACACGCTGTTGCTGGGTGAAAGTCATGTACCGGAGCAGGAATTGTCCAAAGCCCCGTGGAATGGTCCGGCGCTGCTGGGGCGTTACCTGACGCATTTCTGCCGCGTAGGTGGTCCGGGGATTCCGATCGCCCATAATGCTCGTGATACGCGTGCTTCGATCTATTCCTTTGGCAGTTGGCATGCCGAGGTGTGTCAGTTTGCATTTGTTGATGGAAGTGCCAGGGCGTTGGGAACATCCATCAGTTCTCAGGTTCTTTCCAGTCTCTGCAACCGTGGTGACGGGCTGCGTTTCGAGGGATACTGATTGATGCGATGTGGTGGAGCCTGCCAACGATTTCCGGGTCGCGGTCCGGCGTCTCTGATGGCTGTTCTGTGCCTGCTGCTGACGGCGGGCTGTGGTGAGGATCGTCCGCGAGCTTATCCTGCGAAAGGCCGTGTGATTTTCTCGGACGGAACACCGGTGAAACTGGGTACGGTCGAGCTGCTGTCGCAGAACCATGGCACGACGGCATCAGGGAAGATCGGCGAGGATGGCAGTTTTGTGCTGGGCACATACACCCCCGATGACGGTGCCTGTGATGGACCGCACAAGGCCATCATTTCTCAGTTGATGATTTTCGACGGCATGGTGCGTCACACCACGGACCATGGTTCTCCGGTGGATCCGCTGTATGGTTCCTACAACAGTTCTCCTCTGAAAGTGGACATCCGACGGGTGGCGCAGAATACGCTGGAGCTGAAGGTTGAAAAAGCGAAACGGGAGCAGCGTTCGCCGGCTGTCGGGCAGGCCGAGAAAAAGCAGTAGATTCGCATGCGTATCAGATTTCTGACGGTTGGTGGCACCATCGACAAAGTCTACTTCGACAAGCTCAGCCAGTACGAGGTTGGGCCACCGGGAGTGGAGCGGATTCTGCGTGAGCTGCCGGTTGCATTTGAGTATGAGGTCCAGTCGCTGCTGCGCAAGGACAGTCTGGACATGGACGATCAGGACCGCCAGCTGGTGGTGCAGGCCGTCCGGCGATCTCCGGAACGCCTGATTGTAATCACCCATGGCACGGACACGATGATTGACACAGCGCGTCTGCTGGTGGGGATCCCGGATCGCCGGGTTGTTCTGACGGGTGCCATGCAGCCGGCGAATTTTCACAACACGGATGCGATCTTCAATATCGGGCAGGCCATCGGTGTGCTGATGGCTGGTCCTGAGGACGGCGTTTTTCTGGCGATGAGTGGCCGTGTTTTTGATCCGCAGCGGGTCAGAAAGAATCGCGAAAAGGGAATTTTCGAGGACCTTGACGTCATTTCCCCGAATTCCGCGAGAAATCCCTGAAGGGTCCGGCTGGCTGATCGCGCCCGGCGCCGGTTTTCTGTATGCTTTTGCCGGATCTTTCCCCGCTTGCGGAACTCCCGATCTGAAGCTCTGCTGACAAGTCGCATATGGAAAACCGACGACTGTTTTTGTTTTTGCTGTCCACCATGACCTTTCTGTGGTTGTGGAGCAACTTTCTGGCGCCGCCTCAGCCCGAGCCCGATGCTCAGGACGGTGATGCGGCTCTGATTGCCGAGGACAACCCGGGTGCGGATCTTTCAGGGGACCAGTCGGCGGGCCAACTGACTGCTGCCGGGGACGCTGCGGCAGATCCGCCCGGCGCGGGCGCTGCCGGGTCTGCTGTGACGGCTCAGCCCCCGGTTGATCCCGTGAACCCGGCTGCCGGTGCACCGACACTGAACTTCCCGGACTACGAAGCCACGGCTCCGCTGCTGGGTTCACTGCAGGCCGACAGTGGCTATGGATTGCAGGTGCAGCTCAGTTCGATCGGGGCATCGGTCGAGGGTGTCTGGCTGACATCGCCGCAGTTTCGTGATCTGCAGAATCCCAATCAGCAGGTGCAACTGATCGGCAATAATCTCAGTGACGATCGCACGTTTACCACAGCGGTCTCAGAAGTGGACGCGTTGCTGCAGGAACGCGGTGTGACTCTGGAAATGGTGCACTGGAAACTGGCGGAAACCGGTTCGGACCAGTCCGGTGGTCGCGTGGTCTTTGAGTACGATTCGCCGGATGGCCGGCTGCGGCTGCGCAAGATCTATCAGTTGCCGCGTTCCGAGCAGGTGGGCGCGGTACTGCAGACTGCTCTGCGAAATACTCCGTCCCTGTACACTCTGTCGCTGACTCTGGAAGTTGTCAATCTGACGGAATCCCCGCAGGTGGTGAACTATGAGCTGCAGGGACCTGTGGGACTTCTGCTTGAAAACAAGGAACATACCTACAAGTATCAGGACATTCATCTTGAGTTCCCGGGTGGTAAACCGGTGACCCTGAACATCTCCACGCTGCAGGGCTACTGCGACCAGATTGACCACGACCTGGGTGAGCCCGCTTCGCTGCCGGAACTGAAGACGAAGCTGCGTGAGGACTATGAGTGGACTGAGCCTCCGCGGTATGCCGGCGTGGATGTGCAGTTCTTTTCAGCGATGGTGGCTCCGCTGCCAAAGATTCCGGTGGACAACGCTGAGCAGCCTGAGGAAGTGCGTGTGGACTGGCTGGATCGGACGTATCCGATGCTGATCGGCCCCGACTTGCGCGAGCAGCCGGAACCCTTTTTTGCCTCCCGGATGGTCAAGGGTCTGGTCAGGGCGTTTGTGGGCAGGGCTGTGGATCCTCACACTGCAGAACTCAGTTTCCGATTCGCTTCGGTGCCGGTGACCGTACCAGCGAAGCAGTCAGTATCGCATTCGTATGCTTTCTTTGTCGGTCCCAAACGTCGTGAGTTGCTTGATCCGGCACCGTTCGAGGCGGGGCAGGTGTTGAATTACGGCTGGTTCGGCCCGGTGGCTCGTGTGATGCACTACCTGCTGGACTTCTTTTACAGTCTGGGATTGCCGTATGTGCTGTGCATCATTTCTCTGACGGTGCTGGTGCGCGGCTGCATTTTTCCGATTTCGAAAAAACAGGCGATTATGGCTGCTCGTCAGAAAGAGCTGCAGCCGGAGCTGACGGCACTGCGACAGAAGTATGCCGATGATCAGCAGAAGTTCGCTCGCGCCCAGATGGAGCTCTGGCGGAAACACAACATCAACCCGTTGTCCGGCTGTCTGCCGGTGTTTCTGCAGCTGCCGATTCTGGTTGGTCTCTACACTGCTCTGAATTCGGCGGTTGACCTGCGTGGGCAGCATTTCCTCTGGATTACCAACCTTGCGGCTCCGGATGCTCTGTTCCGTCTGCCTTTTCCCCTGCCTTTCGGCATGGGGTATGACTTCAGCATCCTGCCATTGTGCACGGTCGGGCTGTTTCTTGTGCAGCAGAAGATGTTCATGCCTCCGGCAACGACCGAGCAGGAGGTGATGCAGCAGAAGATGATGAATTTCATGACACTGATCATGGGAGTATTTTTCTGGCATCAGCCGTCTGGTCTGTCGGTTTATTTCATCGCCTCCAGCTTGTGGGGTATTACCGAGCGTAAGCTGCTGGGAACGGGGCGCCCGGTGGCGGCGGCGGCTGGTGGTGCGGCCAGCGTGGTGGTTGTCGAATCGGAATCTGCTGGATCTGCGGAGCGTGGCCGTAAGGATGCGCAGTCACCGGTACAGACCGACAAAGCTCCGCGGGCTCCGGGGTTCTGGCAGCGGCTGATGGATGCGGCCGAGGAGGCTCAGCGGCAGGCCGAGAGCAAAAAGAATCGCGACGGCAGGAAGGATCGAAAGAAATAGGTTTTCGTCGTCTGGCGGTGGGGTTCCTGCTGCGCGGGGGAAGGGGAACGTGGCTGATGTCGTCCGAAGTGGTACAGACAGGGCTATTGATCGTGGATCACGGTTCACGGCGGGCGGAGAGCAACCTGTTGCTGCACCAGGCCGCTGAGCGGTTTGCCACGTATTCGGGCTGGCAGATCGTGGAGCCGGCTCATATGGAACTGGCCGAGCCTTCGATACAGCAGGCGTTTGATCGTTGTGTTGTGCGGGGAGCCCGACGGATTGTGGTCTTTCCGTGGTTTCTTTCGCCGGGTCGTCACTGGACTGAGGACATTCCGCGGCTGGTGGAGCAGGCCGCTGCTGTTCACCCGGAGGTGCAATGGCTGGTGACTCCGCCGTTTGGCCTGCATCAGGGTCTGCTGCAGGCGGTAAGCGAGCGGATTGATGTGAGTTTGCGGCGATTTCTGGCGCAGCAGTGATGACGATTGAATTCCTGTGGCTGAACGTTTAGTGTCAGGTACTCGATTCCCGCAGCTTACGTCCCGCCTGCTCTGAAGATTCCCATGACAGCAGCATTTTTCCTCCTGCCCGACACGTGGCACGGTTCGCAGCATCGCTTCAGAACTGTCGGACTGTTGCTGGTATTCTGTCTGACGGTGGGACTGGCGGGCTGCCAGAAATCGGCGCCGAATGCTCCGCCACCAAAGCCGCTGACGGTGCAGTTTGTTCTGCCGGAAATGCAACGGATTACGGAGCAGGAGGAGTTTACCGGTCGGACGGCTGCGACTGAGCGTGTGGAGCTGCGAGCGCGGGTGAGTGGATATCTGCAGCAGGTGGATTTTGCCGAAGGCAGACTGGTACAGAAGGGGCAGGTGCTGTTTCGCATTGATGAGCGTTCGTTTCGGGCAGAAGAAAAGCGAACTCAGGCTGCGGCCGCTCAGTTTGAAGCACGGGCCAAACGACTGCGTGCTCAGGAACAGCGAGCGCGATCACTGCTGGAAAAACGCGCGATGTCTCAGGAGGAGTATGAAGCAGCGCAGTACGAACTGACGGAGGCTGAGGCTTCGCTGGAAGCTGCGCAGGCTGCTCATGAAACTGCCACGCTCAATCTGGACTTCACCACCATCACGGCGCCTTTGACGGGACTGATCGGGCAACGACAGGTGGACGTGGGAAACCTGGTGGTGCAGGATCAGACACTGCTGGCCACGATTGTGCCGGTTGAGAAGATCAATGTGCTGTTTGATATGGACGAACGCACGGTACTGCGGCTGCGCAGGATGCAGCAGGCTGGCCAGCTTACGGCTGCAGACAACAGTGCGGTTCGCGTGCGGATTGCACTGGCAGACTCGGACGAATTCACGCTCGACGGCGTGATGGATTTTCAGGATAACCAGGTGGATCCTGCCACGGGAACACAGCGGATGCGGGCTGTTGTGGACAATGCCTCAGGACTGCTGTCACCGGGGCTGTTTGTGCGACTGCGGTACCCGATCGGGGAACCTCGTGAATCGCTGTTGATACCGGAGGAGTGTCTGGCATCGGACCAGGGCCGTCCCTTCGTGTTTGTGGCGGTGGAGCAGGACGGGAAGGAAATTGCTGAAGCACGGTACATTGAAACGGGACCTCTGGAGGGTGGCCGTCGAGTCATTCGGGCGGGCCTGACTCTGGAAGATCGAGTGATCACAACGGGATTACAGCGGCTGCGGCGGAACGCGGAAATCAAGGCTCAGCCCCGCCCTGTACCTGCGGACTCGGCCGTTGCCCCACCCGCATCCAACTGAAACGTGGAACTGACAGCAGGAGCGACTGGGAGAATGGCACGAGTTGGAGCGGCAGTGATCTTTACATCCCGTCGGACATCAGCAGATGCGGCCGGCTATCAGCGGGCGGCCGCGCGGATGCTGGAGCTTGTGCAGCAGCAGACCGGATACCTGGGAATGGATTCTGTTCGCGATGCGGATGGCTTTGGTATTACGGTGTCCTACTGGACCTGTCCTGAAGCGGCAGGGTTATGGAAACAGCAGGCCGAACATCTGCAGGTGCAGCAGTTGGGGCGCGAGGTGTGGTATCAGCAGTATGAGCTGCGGGTGTGTACAGTGGTGCGTGAGGAGTTCTTTCCTGAGCGGCAGGGTGGCACAGAAATCGAAGAATCAACGGTGAGATAAGTCGAAGCAACCGGAACAGGGAGCAGGTGATGAGGCAGATGACGAACAGTGCGGTGTTGAAGCTGGTACTGGTGCTGGTGGGATTGCTGCCGGCCGTGGCCGCAGCGACCGAGCCACCGGGCAACGGGAATGTTGTCATTGGTCCTGAGTACCAGCTGGATCCGACACTGACGGACCAGGGCAATCCTCAGGGGCGTCAGTTTGAGTTTTCGCTGAAGCTGGCTGACAGTCGAATTTTTCCCGGGACCGACTCGACTCTGGATCCTGCCAAAGACGTTCGCAGGGATCGGAAGATCTGGGTGTATGTTCCGGCGGCTTTGAAGGACGTTCGGGATGTTCCTCTGCTGGTGACGCTTGACGGCCCCAGCCAGTTGAATCTTGTGCGATATGCTCTGGACAACCTGACGGTTTCGCAGGACCCGAACAGGCGTCTGCCGGCATTCGTTGTGGTTTCAGTGCAGAATGGTGGCAATGATGGGAAGGGCAGTGAGCGGGGGCTGGAGTATGACACCATGTCCGATCGTTTTGCGCGATTCATCAGTGAGGAAGTGCTGGTGGCGGTGCAGTCGAATGCGGAGATTCAGCGGGCATACCCCGGTCTGACCCTGACCAGCGATCCCGCGGGGCGTGCTGTGATGGGCTGCAGCTCGGGTGGAGCTGCTGCGCTGACGATGGGGTGGTTTCGGCCGGATTTGTTTCGTCGGCTGATCACCTATTCCGGCACATTTGTTGATCAGCAGGACGATGATGCCCCGGAAGAAGCTCAGTATCCGCTGGGGGCATGGGACTATCATTCGGGACTGAAACTGATCGAGAAGAGTCCGAAAAAGCCGTTGAGAATTTTCACGCATGTGGCAGAGTTTGACAATCGGGCGAATGATCCCGAGGAGACGTACCACAACTGGGTGATGGCGAATGAGCGAACGGCGGCGGCGCTGGCGGCCAAAGGTTATGACTACCGCTATGTTTTCAGCAAAGCCAGTCGACACTGTGACCGCAGCGTCTTCGAGCAGACTCTGGCGGAAACACTGGTTTGGATGTGGCAGGATTACCAGCCAGCAGCCCGTTGAATCCGGGGGCAGGTGCTTGCGCCGGAAAGGTGCACACGGCCGTCCACCAGGTGCAGTTCGATCCCCGATTTCGTGACTGTCATCAGTCATTTCCTGTTGGATGCGCTGCGATCAGCCGTTATTCTTCAGGATCTGAACAGTTCCCGCCTTCCTCTGACCCGCCCTGCAGGTGCCGCCCATGAAGATGCTGTCACGTCGTGCTGTGATCCGCGGTGCTGCGGGTGTTAGCCTTGCGTTGCCACTGCTGGACGCCATGGGACAGGAAGGCGGGCAGCAGGCACCGCGACGATTCTGTGCCATGTACACAGCCAACGGCATGTCGCTGCCGGCTGCGGACAACGGTCTTAGTGACTGGAGCTGGTTTCCACAGGCTGAGGGACGCGACTTTCAGTTCGGACAGTCCACTCAGCCACTCAGCCCGTTCCGCGAGAAGGTCAGTTTTCTCGGTGGCCTGCACCACGCTGCCGGGCTCAAGGCTGACCCGCACATGTGTTCGGACATGTGGCTCACCGGGGCTCCGCTGCACAATCCCAGACCGGGCACATTCAACAGTGTCAGTATCGATCAGGTCATCGCCCTGCACACTCGCCAGTACTGCCGACAGCCGTCGCTGGTGCTGTCGATTGATGCGGGCGTCGGATTTCTCTCACGCACCGGAACGATTTCGTGGAATATTGAAGGCAAACCGATTCCGGCAGAGAACAATCCGCGACGAGTTTTTGACCGGCTGTTTCGTGGGGACACGAATTCGGCTCAGACGCGTCGTGCAGATCTTGCTCATCGCATGCGTCTGGTGGACGCCGTCCTTGAAGGGACTCGTGCCCTCAATCGCCAGCTTGGCAAATCAGACCGCGACAGGATGGAACAGTATCTGACATCGCTGAATGAGATTGAGGGACGTCTGACAGCCTCGGAACGCTGGATTGACATTCCCCTGAAGCCTCAGGATTACTCGCACCTGAACCTCGACGCAACCAACGAAGGTGCTCCGGCAGAATACTACCGCAACATGTTTGACCTGATTGCACTGGCCTTCGATGCTGACATCACGCGGTCCGTATCCTTCATGCTGAACCGCGAAGACGGCATGGGGATCAGTGACACATTCCCGCTGAAACTGGGGCTCACCCGCACTCATCACAATCTGTCGCACGCCGGTGACAGGGACGGACAACTGGAATTTGCCAGATACGACCTGTTCCTCAGCCAGCAGATTGCCGGATTCCTGCAGCGTCTGCAGCAGTATCAGGATCGCAACGGAAGTGTGCTGGACAACACCGTGGTGCTGTACGGAAGTGGCTGCAGCACAACACACAATCCCGCCAATCTGCCGACGCTGCTGGCGGGCGGAGGCAATCTTGGATTGCGTCATGGCCAGTACTGGAAGGCTCAGGATGGCCTGATGTCCAGTCTTTATCTCAGCATCCTGCAGTCGATGGGGATCGAACAGGACAGTTTCGGGGAAAGCGGCAAAACGCTGACCTGTCCGGTCTTCAGTGCCTGACAGGCCTTTGGCCATGGAAAGTCTGCAGATGGCATCGCTTGCTGAAGGCAGTCCGGCACCGCAGTTCTCAGCTCGCACCAGCGACGGCACGGAGGTCAGCCTGTCCGCACTGCGTGGGAAGCGGGGCCTGATCCTGTTTTTCTATCCCAAAGATGAAACTCCGATCTGCCGTGCCGAAGTCTGTGCCTTTCGTGATTCCTATGCAGCATTTCAGGCAGCCGGCTTTGAAGTGGTCGGAGTCAGCAGCGATACAAATGACAGCCACGATCGATTTCGCGAACGCCATCAACTGCCATTTGCGCTGATTTCAGACCAGGATGGTGCGCTGCGCAGACTGTATCAGGTCCCCCGGACACTCGGCCTGTTTCCCGGTCGAACCACATTCGTCATAGATTCTGCCGGGATCATTCGAAGAGTCTTCACAGCCGCCTTTGCGTCGGATGAACACGTGACACAGGCACTGCAGGCCGTGCAAACCTGATGCTTCAAACCGGCGACGCCTGACGTCCCGCTCGCAGGTGTCATCCTTTCGCTGTTTTTGCTGCCAGTGCGGGGAATTCCACCAGCACCTTCTGTGCACCGTCGGTGCGATCACGGAACACATCAAAAGCCTGCTGCAGATCACGCAGGGCAAACCGGTGAGTCAGCAGGGGCGCCAGATTGACGCGACCTTCAGCGATCCACTGCATGGCCAGTGGAAACGTGCGTTCAAAATCCGGGTGCAGGCTGGTCAGCAGCGTCCCATTCTTCCACATCAGAGCGCGCAGAGTGGCCCCGTCGATGGTGTGCGGAGGAACCCCGAAGAACAGCACTGTCCCGTAATCCCGCATCAGTCGAACCGCATCGTTGAAGGCGTGGGCCCGATGACCCACCGCTTCAATCACAAATTCCGGCAGCAGCCCATCCAGTTGAGCACGAACGGCCTGTTCGGCATCGATCCCTCTGGCACATACGGTGGCCGTCGCGCCCATCTGCAGACTCACCTGCAGGCGCGATGCCAGCGGATCAACCCCGATGATTCGCCTCGCGCCAAGATTTCGCAGACCAGCATTGAACATCTGCCCGATCGGTCCCTGGCCGAGGACCACCACGTCACGATCAATCATGTTGGGCAGCTTCTTCAATGCATGCACGACGGTTCCAAACGGCTGTGCCAGCATCGCCATTTCATCCGACAAACCCGGGTGCAGTGCCACAGCCCGCGTTTCAGGGAGCACAAAACGTTCGAACAGTCCCTGCTGACCGAGCGGAACTGCCAGCACTCGCTGCCCACGCTTCCAGCGACTGCCATTGGTGTCGACCACCGTGCCCACCATCTCATGCAGACTCATGCCCACCGGCTGCGGATATTCAATCGGATGGCCCTCAAAATCACCATCGAAATACGGCAGATCTGAACCGCACAGACACGTCATCTCCGGCTGAAACAGAATCATTCCCGGTGCCTGATCGGCAGCCGGAAGTTCCGGTTCCGGAATCTCAGTGAGCTGGATTCGGCGAGGAGCAGCAAGCAGTCCGGCAAGCATGATGGAATTCCGATGGCTGAGATGTGAAACAGCAGCAGAGACACAGTGATTCCGGAACGCAGTCAGAATTCGCTGACAGCCGGGTCATCCAGCCGCTGCATCTCGGACTTCAGCAGCCGCTGCATCTGCAGCAACTGAGCAGCGTACTGGGGCTGATCGGCCAGATTGGTCTGCTCGGGTGCAGGTGCAGCAGGCAGCTCCCGACGGACAGTTTCGCCGTGATGCTCCGGCAGCAGCTCGTGGGGATTCTGCTGCAGATTGAACAACTGCACATGATCCACGTTCAACTGCGGAGCTTTATACACAATCAGTTTCCAGTCACCCCTGCTGACACAGCGAATGCCGGGACTGGCACCGCCGGAATACGCACCATACAGCACGTCACGAATCGTCTCGGTCTGTCCGGTCAGCACCGGCTTGATGCTGATGCCCTCATTGGTCTGCGGTGGCCGGATTCCCGCGAAGTCGCAGACCGTTGCCAGCAGATCCAGCAGGTACACGTTGCCCGGCGCGCGACGCCCGGCGACAATCCCGGGCCCTGCGGCAATGAACGGTACCTGCCACGTATGCTGGTACAGATTCTGCTTGCCCATCAGCCCGTGTCGTCCGATCGACATGCCATGGTCAGCGGTGTAGACCACCACAGTATTCTCAAGTTCCCCCAGCTCCTGTAATCGCTGCAGTACTTTTCCGATCTGCTGATCGATGTTTTCGCTGCAGGCGAATTCCCGGCCCAGCTCGTTGCGGACGGTTGCCGGATCCCGCCTCGTCCAGACTCCGCTGACTGCCACCTCATCCCGCACATCGGCATGGGAATTATTGAATGGATGCTGTGGCAGATAGTTTGGTGGAAGGGCCGGCAGCGCAGGGGTCAGCGGTGGTGGTGTCGTCATATCGGTGTGATTGACAGCGCCGTAACGGGCCAGCAGTTCCGGAGTGCCGTTGCGGGTATCGTGCGGATGAGAGAATCCGAACCAGATCAGGAACGGTCGAGCATCCTGTGCGGCTTGTCTTTCACTGAGATAATCAAGGACCTGTTGTGCATGCCACGCGCTGCCTCCCTCCACTGTGCCCTCACGTTTGGTGGCATCACGGCGAACGGAGAACTGGCGATTGGCACCTTCGTAGCTGTTGCCCTTTTTACAGGTACGCATGGTGGCGTATCCGGCGTCATTGAAGACCGCCGCCAGAGTCTGGCGAGGTAACCCCGGCAACGGGTTCCGAGCAGCCAGTGGACCGATGGGCAGATGCCACAGAGTGCGTCCGCACATCAGCATGTGTCTGGACGGCGTACAGACAGCGCCGCTGAAGGATCCCATATGCACGGCGTTCTCCAGCACGGTACCGCGGGCAGCCAGCCGATCGAGATTGGGAGTTCGCAGCGGTGATGCTCGGTTGTAAAGCTGCAGATCCTGAGGGGACTGGTCGTCAACGACGATCAGCAGAACATTCGGACGACGATCCTGCCCGGGACAAAACCGAGCGAAACTCAGCATGACGCTGACCAGCAGCAGCAGGTGCACGGATTTCACGAGAAGCGGACCTTTGACTGATTGGCATAAAAAGAAGTTGATTCCGCAGTCCGATGCCGCAGAATGCTCGCAGAATTTCAGCGGAGTGTCCACGAATGTGACTGCGAAGGGTTGCCTGTCCTGCCCGAACAATTGAGGATACCGGCTGCAGAGCAGCAGACACCGTGCTGCGTGGTGATTTCGGAGCAGCCTGCCATGAAGTTCTTTCGCTATCGTCGGCCGTCATGGAAAACGGTACTGGGTGTGACTCGCGCGAAGAAACGCGTGAAGAAGGCCCTCGGAATCAATGCCGTAATGGCTCCGTTTCGCTGGTGGCCCAATCAGGTACGCAAAGCAAAACGCCAGCTGGGCTGGTATTCTCCGCTCGCCCGACTGATCCGGCTCGGATTACCTCGCCCCGGTGGCTGCCTTGTTTTGATCGCGGCAGGGGCTTCACTGCTGTGTGCTGCGCTGGGGGCCTGCCTGCTGGCGGTGCAGCCGTAGCCGGTGGTTGCAGAATTCGGTGTGAGCAACGCAGTCGTGCAGTGCAGAATCGGAAACGGCCGAAGTCTTCAGAGAAGACTTCGGCCGTCAGATTATCCGGTCAGTAAGCTCTGCAGCAGATCACTTCTTGCCGGTGGTCTTACCCTTGGCAGACTTGGCAGCCGGCTTGGCAGCGCCGGCCTTGGCCTTGGTTGACTTTGCTGCAGCAGGAGCGGCGGCCTTGCTGGCCTTCGCTGCTGGTGCTGGTGCTGCCGGCGCTGCTGCCGGGGTCTTTGCTGCTTTGCTCTTTGCGGCCATTCCCATGTTCCTCCGTGGGGAGTCTTCGACACCGAATCCAGTGCAGGATGTTCGCCGGTGCCGGGCACGAACAACCGCGAGATCAAAGGCTGCGGCGGGGTAAACAGGCCCCGCCAGTTCCAGCCAGACAACGTTATAGGACAGCCGCACAAAATGCGTCAAGTGGAAAACATGCGAAGCAACTGCCAGCGGGAATCAAAGTGCCGCAGCCACCCGCGTCCGCCTCACTTGCGCACCACCCAGATATTGCGATACGCAACCGGATTCCCGTGCCCCTGCAGATAAATCACGTCAGGACCAGGACCTTCGGGGTTCTTGCCCGGAGTCCCCTTTGGCAGTTCAAGGTTGTCATGAATCACGATGCCGTTATGGCGAATCGTGACGCGGGAATTCTTCACCTTGCGCTCACCCTCGTACTGTGCTGCCGTAAAGTCAATGTCGTAGGTCTGCCATGACAGTGGCGGGAAACAGGCGTTGACGGCCGGTCGGGCGATGGAATAGATCCCACCACACTCGTTGTTTTCACCTTCAAGGCCGAACGAGTCCAGCACCTGACACTCATAGCGACCCTGAATGTACACGCCGCTGTTGCCGCGATCCTGCCCGCGTCCCTTTGGCTTGAATGGCGTCCGAAACTCAATGTGCAGCACGTGACTGCCGAATTTTTCCTTTGTTTCGCAGTCTGCCGCCAGCAGATCACCCAGCATCAGCTGGCCTCGCTGAAAGCTGTCGGCTGACTTGCCATCAAATAACACCACGGCACCGGCCGGCGGTTTTGCCCCCAGCGTCGGACTGACGCGCTCAGTCTTCTTCAGCGATCCCAGTGAACCGCCTGAACCGGACTTCACCGAGACTTCGCCGTTGCGAATCTCTGCCATCATGCCGTCCCCACTGGTAAACTTCGCCACACCATCCTGCAGCATGCCGCTGGCACGATGCTTTTCCGTCCCCAGCCAGCCGGCCCCCGGCAACCCGCCCGGATAGGCCACGGCGTCAAACTTCCCATCACCGAGTGCAATCACCTGCAGACCAGCCGGCACTTTCTGGCCATCGATTTCCAGGCTGCCCGAGTATTCGCCCTGAACGGCGAATTCCGCACCAGCTTCCTCCGGCTTCAGAAAAATCTCCTGAGCCGCAGCAACAGTGGATGCTGTCAGCATGACACAGCAGGCAAGGCTCTTGAACAGTCTCTTCATGGTTCGTGGGTCCCTGTCACAAATAAATCCGGCAGGCCAACGAAACGTTTCGCCGCGCCTGAGCCTGGAATTCTGACGCCACAGCGGCTGACTTTCAAATCGAAGACCGCTAGGATTTACATAACACGGCCCGCTGGCTGCAGGTCGCAGGGTCCGAAATGGTTCTTCCGGAGCAGACTGACATGACAATCCATCTGCTGGACTGCCCAGACTGTCGGACCGAATTTCGAATTCGCGATCTGGCCAACCCGGTTCCACTCCACTGCCCGCGCTGCGGCGAATCTCTGGACACCCGCCACGCCCGTCCGCGGCCTCCCAGGGAAAAGAAAACAGCACCGACTCCCGCTGTGCCCGTCCGAACTGAGAGTGATTCCGCGAAGTCGAGGACGCGAAAGTCCGGTGAAAAACAGGCAACCCCAGTGAAACGCGGAGTGCAAATGGGACCGCTGACCGCGGTTGCCATCGTCCTGTGTGCTGGCGGCGCTGTCACGGCAGCCATGTACTTCGGAATCCGGCTGGCAATACGACCGCACAGTGGCTCACTGCCACCAGGCTTGAGTGACTCGCTGAACACCACGGCGGAAAGCCCCGTCGGCAGGCCATCATCGCCCGGTCCCGGTGAGGCGGACAGTCGACTCAGCGAAATACGCGAAAAAATACAGCAGGACCTGGAACGCATCCGCAACAATCTCGACGAACCGCCAACAGTTGGCCGACCGCCCTCCTTCGGTGGACCTCCCTCCTTCGAAGGACCTCCATCTGCTGGCCGACCACCACGCCCCGGTTTCGGGCCGCCGCAGGGCTTCGGGCCGCCGCAGGGCTTCGGACCGCCGCAGGGCTTCGGACCTCCGCAGGGATTTGGTGCTCCGCGGGCCTTAGGGCCTCCCCAGGGCGTTGGTGAACCCGCCACACCTCCCATACCGGCTCCCGCAGATCCTGCCGGGAATGCGTCGGTACCCGGGATACCGACAGGCAACGACCAGGAACAGATTCAACAACTCCTGCTGGAAATCAAGTCGTGTAACAGCAAACCCAACGCAGTGCTTCCGCTGGGCCTGCTGTCGCTGCGTCCCGTGACGCCGGAACTGCGATCCGAAGTGCTGGAAACGATCAAGCCTCTGCTGGCCGCACAACACCCCATGGTGGCCTCCATGGCCGCGGAAAACTTTGCCGTCTGGGCTGACAAGGGACAACTGGCAGAGTTGCAGCGACTGGCCACCAGCACCGATCCCACCTACATGGCAACTCGACGCAAGGCCCTGAAAACACTGATCGCCATACAGACTTCAGCACTGGATCCGGCTGTCGTCAGCAGTCTCGACGATTTCCTGTTCAGCTACGACATCCAGCAGGCACTGACGGCGCAGGGAGCAGAGGCTGAGAAACTGGTGCTGCAGTCGTGGCCGAATGTGACCACAGGTCCTGGAAAACGAGCACTGATTGAAGTGTTGGGCGATGTAGGTTCGGCCGCAAGTCTGCCGTTGCTTGAGTCCCTGGCAACTTCAACGGACAGAGAAGTTCGCATCCCTGCAGCACTGGCTGTCGACAAAATCCGCAGCCGCAGGTAGCGCTGAATGCCACGACTGTTCACCGGTATCCCGATTCCGTCAGCCGTCGCCACAGCACTGCTTGCGCTGGTTCCCAACAGCCCCAGCCTGCGACCGGTTTCCGCTTCGAATCTGCACCTGACTCTGCATTTCCTCGGCCAGGTCGCTGAAGTCCAGGCCCTCAGACTTGCCGATGCTCTGGCCGAAATCCCCACACCTCAGGTCAGCGTGCGGTTGTCGACCGGCGGTGTGTTTGGCCGTGAGTCGGGCTCCGGAGTGCTGTGGGCAGGGCTGCAGTCTTCTGCCGCTGTGGAAGTGCTGCGGTCTCTGCAGCAGCGACAGCGGACCGTCATTGAAGGACTGGGACTGCGCTGTGAGGATCGGGAATGGCTGCCACACGTAACGGTCGCCAGATTCCGAAATCCCGATCAACGCCTGCTGCAGCAGTTTCTGGACAACTGCCGTGATCTGTCGCTTGACACAGAGCTGCAGGATTGTGTTCTGTGGGAGTCGCAGCCTGCTGTGGGAACTTCGACCTATATCGAGCGACAGCGGTACCCTGGTTCCCGGTAACGCCGACCCTGGCAGGCCACCCCGACACGCGTGAAAAAACGCCTGCCACCCGGTTGCGGAAGACAGGCGTCTGTTTGCTTCAGCCACCGGCACCAGATTCTTCCGGAGCTGTGGCGACCTGCGGTTCCCGAGCCGGAACATCAGGCATCAGCGGACGCTGCTCCGGATTGCGATGATACCGGGCAAAATCAGTCTGCAGCTCAGCCACCGGAGTTACAACCCATGTGAACGCTCCGGCAATTGGTATCGGTGTCACTCCGTACTGAATCCGACGCTCAGCCCACAATGTGATCTGCCCGGTCAGAGTACTGGTGATCACTCGATCGGTCCGATCGTTGAACAGGCGGATGGACTGATCCGCCGCATTCATCGAAAACTCAATGCTGCCGTTGCTGCGATTGATCCCGACAATCGATCCCGACAGATCCTCGCAGTAAATCGTGGCCTCGGAGGCCGCCAGGATTGAGGCCACTCCGGAAACTTTCCACGGCCGCGAGCCCGTGGAGAGTCGGCCTTTGATGGTACGCGGCGGATAGGCTTCAGCAGCCCCGGCAGCGATCGCCGACGCTGCTCGTTTCGGAGCCACCAGGGCCCGGATATCGGCGCCCGCCAGATGACTGTCAGCAATCTTCTGCACGGGCAGCTCAGGATGCTGCAGTCCCAGATTCAGATACAGGTATTCGTCAGCATCAAAGCCCGTGAATTCAAGGGTCGCCAGCTTCTGGTCAGGGCTGAGCGTCATCCCGGTCATCCCGGTGGATTCCCGCCCATCCCCCAGAACAGTAATCGCCGGTACAGCCGGATCAGCGGCAGACGCTGTGAATGTCAGAGCAGTACGGCTGAGGTCGATTGAAATGGACCGGACTTCCTGCTGAGTGGAACGGTTGGCAATCCGAAATGGTGCAAACGCTGTCAGCCCATCGATATTGGCTTCCACCAGTGCCCCGTATGCCCGCAGTTCACCACGGCTGGATTCACTCTGCGAAGCTACGGCACCGGTGCCACTGCTGATCTGTCCGGCATCACCGGACAGAATGTCATGTTTTGCCAGTACGCCGTCATGGGTCACGAAATACAGATCATTCTGAACGGCCAGCATGGGCTTCATCACAGGTGCAGCCAGAGCCAGTCCCCAGTGCATGCGTCCGGCACTGTTGAGATCCACACAGAACAATCGCCCATCCTTTGTGGCCGACACCACACGCTCGTCAGTACCCCGCACTGCCAGTACCGGCGGAGCACTTGCGCCGCTCTTCATGATGAACTGAAATCGCCCCTGACCGGCGTCCGATCCCGACAGCATGATGCTGTAGATATTTCCGGCACCCGTGGCAAATCCCAGACGACTACTTCCCGCCAGCACGCTGAAACGAACATCTTCACTGATTACAAAACGCCACTGCTCACCACGCCACACATCATCCGGCAGTGTCCCCAGTCGCCCCATCCGTTCCAGAGATTCCACATCGAAGGAAACGATCGAGCCATCAATCATGGGCACTACGATCCACCGCAGCATGCGCGTGGAAGTCCCGTAGGTCACTTCGCGACGAAAGATAATCGGCGCTGCCGAAGGGCTTTGCGGCATGCGATAACTGAACAGTCGCCGCCCCGTAAATTTTTCAAATGCATGAATGGTCGGGCCGGTGATTACCGCCAGCAACTGACTGTCCGTCGCCGCCGGCATCGTCGCGTCGTTGATGCGGCCAATGTGACTGGACCAGTACTCGCGGCCGTTTTCCGAGTTCAGCACAGTGATCACGCCGGACATGGACTGAGCCACCACGACGTCCTCATCCGCCGTCAGATGCTTCAGCTTGTCCGTAGCTCGATTCAGTACCGCCCGAGCCTGCCACTGCGGTTTCAGGCTGGGGACCGAGTAAATCGCCCGTCCATCCTGAGATTCGGCCGGCTGAGCCGCAGCAGGGGCAGCAGGGGCCGGGGGTGTCTCCTCCTGAGCATTCACCGTGGGCACCCATCCTGAAAGTGCCAGCAACAGACCTTTTCGGAACACAGGATTCATGGGGAGGATCCGCCGAAGGACAGAAAACCGGGAGGGGCGCCAGGCTACCTTTGCATTCTGCGCGCAAAGACCCTGTCGAGACTAAAAAATCCCGACGGATCCTTCGACCATAATACCCATACCCAAAAAGCAAACTCCAGATTTCCGCAGACGGAAAAACTGTTGTTTTCAGAACTTTCCGGAATTCCTGGCAGGTTCGTTATATTCCGAGCCTTCCACGGAGGCTGTCAGTGCCTGCCAGAGCCTGTTTCCCCGGGCGAAGCACTTTTTTCTCCCCTGCCACACTTCGCTCGCCCCACGCCGAATACCAGCGTTATGCAGCCCACAGGAAGATTCAGTAGAACCCCAGACCGACTCCGTTCAGACCGCTTGTGTCGATTCTTCCGTTGCGCAGCAGGAACGCCGCAGGTAAACGCGCCGACCATTCCGCGTTTGCTGCCGGACAATACTGCCGCGAGTTTCCTTCCACGGCAGCCACGCCTGGAATGTGCGCTGCCAGACTGGCGGAATGCAGAAATGAGGCCCCCGGACATGTCAGGTCCTGAACACACAGAAACATACCGAACTTCTGCGCCGCTGCCGCCATCAGAATCGATTCCGACTGCCCCTTGCAGGCTTTCAGTGCGATCCCCGAGTACCCCTGGTCACGAGCCATCAGCAGGGACTCATACGAAATCAAAGCTTCATCAATCACCACCGGCTTCACCGCCGCCGCCGCATGCATATCCGGAGCATCTGCGGCCTGCAGATTTCGACTGGTCGGCTGCTCGATATACTGAATTCGCCGGAAGGCCGAAACACTGACTGACTCAATCCGCCGCAGAAACTCCACCACGTAATCTGCAGACCGACACTTCTCGTTGAAATCACACGAATAAAACCACTCCGTACACCCGCGCTGCTGCTGCGTCTGCAATGCCACTCGCTCAATCGCCAGCACTCGCTCCACGTCCCAGTCCAGCTGATCTCCATTGAGCTTGATTTTCAGATGCGTCAACTGATCCGCCAGAATCCATTCACCCAGCGTCCATGGCAGACTGTCTGACGGTCGATGCCCCGCGTCTTCCGGAGTCAGTGGATCCAGCGCACCCACCAGATGATACAAGGGCAGCGAAGAGGCCGGAGCCCGCAGTGTGTAGCGATCCGCAAACTCACCCCGGAAGCGATCGTCAAGATACGTCGACAGATCACGATTGCAGAAGTGCTGCGACAACGTATCAAATGCATTGAGCTGATGCAGTCGACCGTACGCGTCGTGCACGGCCGCATCCACCGGACTTGCTGAGACCAGTTGTGCCAGCACCGGTGGCGTCTCGGACAATCCCAGCGACGTCGCTGTCCGCACGGCAAGGTCCGCATACTGTCCGGCAACAGCCGCCTCAATCTCCAGCGGATGCCCCCACTCACCACACCCCCGGAACAGTTCGCCCGCTCCCAGCGAAAACTCCTTCATCGCCAGCTCCGTACGGTCTGGTTCCAGCTGCGACGACGGCCACGCCCACACGTTCCCCACCGGCATGCTGCCATAACCAGTGGCCCGCTGCCCCAGCCGACTTTCAATCACCACCTGCACATTCACCAGCCAGCCACTGCTGACAACACGACCGCCGAACTTCAGAGCCGATCGATACGGCACTGGTGCAAAACTGATCTGCACCTCCTGAACTGTTACGTCGGTCGACTTCCCGCTGCTCATGGTCCCTGTTCCCAAACTGTATTGATGCCGGTGGCTGTAAACCGCAGATCCGCAGTCGCAGTCTATTGCACCACGGGCATCTTTCGTATCAACCGCGCACGATTTCCAAAGGCTTCCAGATCGAAAGCATCTGCGGACACCCGACTGAATCGCAGCCCCGGACTGGGGAACTGAGACACCACAGTGTAGCTCAGCAGCCGCCGTCCATTACTGCGAGCCAGTGCAGTGACAATAAACTGCGTGTCACCGGGAAAATTCAGCCCGGGAATATTGTTGGCATTCGCCGCCCGCTGCAGCGTCGTCATCGACGTCAGCAGCAGCCCCGCACTCTCCGAACCATCAAACGTCACCAGCGAATCTTCAGGAATCGTCGCCCTCCATGCCAGCTGCCCCGTGCTGCGACTGATGGCCAGCAACTCACCGCGAACTGCATCGCCCCGTAACCCAAGCATCATCTGTGGCTGAATCAGTCCGTTCTGACGAGCCGGGACCTCGAACAGATAGACATTGCCGGAATCCACTGCCAGCTCCACCCGCTGCAGGTTCAGCGGTTTACCGTCCGCCGTCGCATAACTCAGCACCTGCTCCGCGCCCGTCTCAAGATTGATCAGCTGGATCTCCGGAGTCTGCCGGAGCACAGCCAGCAGCCCACTCGCAGGAAACTGCGCACGCACCAGACCAGTCAGCTCAATCGTCCGAACCACCTCCAGCGTGACAGCATCCAGCCACTGCAGAGTGCTGCGATCATCCAGACTGGCTTCAGGATCCCACGCCACCAGCTGGTTCCCGGTCGCACGAATGATCTTTCCCGAAAGCGCCGCTGCCCGCACCCGGAATGGCAGTCGCAGCGGCTGATCGGACGCCATCTGCTGAGTCGCTGCTGTACGGCGTCGCGGTACCCCGGTCAGCGGTTCCAGCTGCACTTCACGACCACTGCGCGGATCCCGCAGCAGCACAACCTGATCGGCCGCAAAAACCTGCCGCGACAGACCTGCCGACGACAGACTCCACAGCAGTTCGCCCGTCAGCAGATCCACCATCTCCAGCCGCGCATCTCCCAACAGACAGATCCAGCGTGCACTGTGCCCGCAAATCTGCCGACTGCGTTCGTACAACAACTGCCATTTCTCGTCAAAAATGAATTTTTCGAAGGTGCGGTCCATCAGCAGCAGCATTTCGGCATCGCCCGTCATGGCCTTCGTCCACAGCAGACGACGATCCACAATCGAAAAGGCACTGATCGCTTCCCGACTGCGATGAATCAGCACTGTACCAGCCCGCGAAATTGACTCCTCCGTAAGTACCATTGCCTGCCGCGCGTCCGAAGCCTGAGGTCGGATGCGCCACGCTTCCCCACCCGCAGCATAAGCCGCCTCACCTATGATCTCATCCGACTCACGTCGCAGCCGCCAGTCGATTCCCTGCAGCACCGGATCGTCCACACCATGACGACGCAGCGTCGTACTGGAATTGGCTCGCAGCGTCATCGCCCCGGTCGTACTCACTGGAACCAGATTCCACTGACCTTCCGCCACCTCTCGCCAGCTCTGATCACGCTCCGCTGCCAGTGCTGCCACCTCGGCAGCCTCTGCATCGGCCCCCGCCTGCTGTCGCATCCACCCCAGCAGTTGCACAGTCAGTCGCCGTCGCCCACCTGCCGGCAATTGCTCCGCCAGCTGCTGCAGACGCCCCAGCAGTTCCAGCACCCGCTGACGTCGCTGCTGCAGTGACTCAGCCACGCTCTCTCCCGCCTTCACTGCTTCCGCTCGCGGATCCGCTGTCGCCGCCCGCAGCAGCAACTGCAGAGTCACCTCACTCAGCTCGCCCGCCGACACTCGCTGATCGGCCCGCCGCAGGGCCTCGCCGGCCGCCGGGATGCCCGTCAGGCGCAGCAGAACCTCGTCCCCATATCCGGCCAGCCGCTGCTGCACCTGCTGCCGCTGCAGCTCAGTCCCGTAGTTCAGCAGCTCATCAATCCGCCGGCAGATCCATGAACGCAACTGCGTCCTGCGACTGTCCAGCCCCGACAGATTACGCCCGGACAGCACGTTCTCCTCACTGGTCTGAGCTGCAGCCAGCACCGCCTCCAGCGTCGGAACCTCCTGCTGCAACAGCGATTCATTCAGTTGCAGTGCATCAGATAACTGCGCCACAGCGTCGTCCTGATCCTCCTGCAGTGCATTCAGTGTCAGATACCAGACCAGCGCCTGACTGGATCCGGCCGGTGCCAGTCGGTGCAGCTCCTCCAGCAGTGGCCTGTTCGCGGCAGGATTCGCCGCGTAGATCGACAGACTGGCCCGAAATCTGATCCGCTGCACGCGTTCCTGCAGAACGGTCTCCGGCACCACACTGTCCAGTACCTGCAGGCAGGCCGCAGCCTGGCCTGTCTCCAGCAGGAACTGAGCCCGCTGCAGCCAGTCCTCGGGACCGCCAATCTCGCGACGCTCCGCACCAAGCAGCGAAATATGGTCCAGCCCGAAACTGACGATCCCCGAACCTGCTCCGTACAGCCCCCCCGACGTCCGCCCCGCACGCAGTCCGGGCACGGTCTCCACTTCACTGCCATCCTGCAGATTCAGCACCTGAACCGAACCATCCGACAGCGGAATCAGCAGTCGGCCGTCAGACTCAGCCCCCGGCCCCACCGGCAGTGCAGCATCCGCCGCTCGCTGTTGCTGCCACACAGGCTGCAACCGCGGCAGACGGTACGCCGCCGTCTTCAGCACCGATGCCAGCACAACAAGATCACCACCGTGGTACACACACACGGTGCCATCAACGGCATCCGGTTTCTCAAGTCGCCCGTTGAGAGAATCCAGCAGCACCGGTGTCGGAGCTTCAGCAAGCATCCAGAAGACCAACTGACCGGACAGAATCGGATCCAGAGATCTCTGGACACGAACACTTGTCAATGGCTGCGGCAACTGCAGGCCTCCAAATCGACGCGCCTGCGGATAGCCCCGAACCTGCCCCTCCAGAATCTCCGGAAGCTGCTGCGCCCAGACCACGCTGCGAGTCAGCAGGTCAATGCCGAAAACCCAGCCCGCAGTCGTCGAGGTCATCAACAGCCCGTTGTGCACCAGTCCTCGAGCTGACAGCAGCTGCCGACGGATATCCTGCTGAATGCTGAACTCCGGAGTCATCAATGGCACCGACCAGAGCAACTGTCCGCTGGATGCATCAAGGCACCCCGCGCTGATCAGGCCGTCCCGCTCAAAGATCTGATACAGTCGCCCCTCAGACACTATCGGTGGACCCAAAAACCAAACCTGCGACAGCTCGTTGCGAAACCGATTCTCCACAGCCTCACCACCGGCCGTCCACAACCTGCGCCCCGTGCTCTTTTCAATCGCAATCAGTTCCCACAACTCCGGCGAACTCTCGCCCCGGCTGCGACTGAGCCGCATGCGCAGCTGCAGAGATTCCTCCACCGAACGAGTCGCTGCGGAGTGACTGACACCATACACCACATACAATCGGTCACGGTCGCTGCTGACGCGACCAAGGAACTCATGTCGCTCCGTCAGACCACCGCCACCGCCGCCACGGGACAAACCCAACGACGGCAAATCCTCCCGGCCCACGGCAGTTCGAGGATTCAGGCTGCGGCTCCACAGATGACGCCCTGTCGAACGCTCCCACGCCGTAATTCGATCCGGCTGCTTCACATAAACCCGCTCAGCGTCCAGCGCAGGCTCCGCCGACATCCACGGAATACCACGCTCGCCACCCCGCCGTGCATCAGTCGACTGCCTGATCGACTCCTGATGCACACGTCGCTCACTGACGGACAACGGCAGCAGCTCCAGCCACTGCAGATACCGTGGCAAAGGGGCCCCGGCAGTTCCAGTCACAACTGCAGGTTCTTTGGGGGCGTCCGGAACACCGGCCGGGGCAGCCTGCTGCACTTCAGCCCCCTGCGATTCCACCTGATCCCCCGGCAGTCGCGACAGGAGCTGATTCACCAGCCGCAGAATGTCCGGGGCCGTCGCCGGAGACTGCAGCGGACGCAGCCAGCGCCGCGCTGCCAGATGCTGACCCCGATCCGCATGCAGAACCGCCAGCAGCAGATGAATCCGCTGCGATGTCGTCGTCCCGGAATATCGATGCAGCAGCCCCGGCAACTCCTCCGCACTGCCACTCTGCAGAACTCGCTGCAACTCACCCGCCGCTGATGGCTCTGTCAAGTTGACAATTCGACGCAACTCCGGATCCAGATTCTGCAACCGCTGAAACAGCGCAGCCGAAAGCGGCTGATAACCCTCGTTCAGCACCGGCACCATCAGCGATCCATTCACCTCTCGCAGCGCCTGCAACTGAGTCTCAAATTCCTGAACATCCCGTCGGTCGATCGCCGCACTCAGGTCCGCCAACTGGTCCGGAACCCGACGCTCCGTCAACAAACGCTGCTGCCACTCCGGAGCCTGCTCCTCCGGAACAGGCAACTCGTCAGGTGCCTGAACACCCCGCGCAGAAACACAGCACAGCCACAGCCACAGCAGCGTCGATGTTGGCACCAGAACGAGTTTCCACACAAATGTGCTCCGTTGCTTGCGGATACCGCGTACCATCCTTCCCGGCAGACGCCGCGGCAAAGCGAATCTTACGTTCCGGAATGCTGCATGCACAGCCCCGATTCAACGGGAAATCAGCCATCGCCACGGTTTACCTGTTTTGCCGGAAACACCCCAGTCACCGCAGCATCAGCCGACCTGCGGCGAAATCTGCCGCTGTTCGCCAGTAGCAGCCGCCAATCGCCAGCCGAAACGCAGCGGCACCGGAATCCGGCCTGTGATCCACTTCCTCCCAGCCATAGATTCCGCCGATCAGAATTCGCAGTGCCGTTTCGCAGCAGTGGCTGAATCCCGAAGCACTGCAGTTTTCGGCTCCCGAATACGCCGTATGACCCCCTGCACTCCCATCCGCAGCCCCCACCACGACCGACGGACAGCCGCTCTCTGCTGCCTGCTGGCGGGATGGTACGTACTGTGCACGACAGCAGTGGCAGATGAACCCGCCGGAAGTGCGGATACCCGGGCCGTCAGTGGCCGGGCAGCACTCGACAAACCCACCCCGGACGCGCCCGGACACTCACTGCTGCGAACTCGCAGAACCGGCCCGCAAACCGCTGCCGATCCATTCCTCGAAACACAGGAATCGCCGACTCCTCAGCCGGTCAAAGAAACCACCGGTCCCCGCATCACGCCCCGCAGGCCAGCAGCCGAATCCGGCAAATCAATGACCGAACGACTGCGATTGGCCAACCGCGGCCCGCGCACACCCGCTGACCGCACATCACCCCCGGGTAGCGGCGAAGAACCACCCCAGGAAATCCCGGTCGGAACCGCACCGGCAGCGGAACCGGAAACTTCCCCTGCAGACGTCAGCGATCCGTCAATGCTGAGCCGACTCAAAGGTCTGTATTCACCCAGAATCGACGAGAATACAGAACGCCTGCGAAAACAGATGCTGCGACTCAGTGACCCGTTCGGACTCATTCACGAACGCGAAACGGCCGATCTGCCCGCCACGGCCGAAACGGAAACATCCAACACGGCCAACCCGGAAGAACTCCCCACACCATCGGAACCATCCGCCCTCGCAGATCGGGACGTGGCCCTCACTGCCGCCATCACCCTGCTGGAAGACGAACTCAAACACTGGCCACGAAACTCCGCCGGACGTCCCGAAAACCTGCCCGCATGGCGCCGCCGGCAAACCGACCTGCGGCTGCTGCTGATGATCACCGGACGAAGTGCCGAATCCATCCGAACCATTGAAGCACTCCCCCGCGAGGAGCAGGAATTCTGGCAGTCCATGATGCTGGCCATGAATCAGTATCGCACGACCGACGAGTCCATCCCCCGCAGCGATCTGCTCGGAGAAACCCTGCGACAGATTCGCACTGCCGAACGTCGACTGCAGCCGCTGGCACGCCTTGAAATCAACCGACTGCAGTTCTGCAGCCGCATTAACGGTTTCGGCAGCGTCGTTGCATTTCCTGCCGCCGACTTCGAACCGGGACAGCGACTGCTGCTGTATGTAGGCCTGAGGAATTTTCGGTCGGAACTGACTGCTGAAGGACGCTACAGAACAGAATCCGCGGCGGTGATTGAGTATATTCGCGAGGAGGATGGTGAAGCTCTGGAACCGGTCCGGCTGCCATCCATCCCTGACGAGTGCGACGAACAGCGCACTGACTACTACCAAAGCATCGAACTGACTGCACCGCTGCTGGAAGGATCATGGATCGTACGAGTACGAGTCCGGGATCAATACAGCATGCAGACCGCGGAAGCACAGCTCAAACTGAATGTCCGCTGAACAGTGCGATGCCAGCCACCCCAGAACGAAAGTCTGACTTCATGAGAACTGTATTGATTGGTGCTGCCGCCGCCGCCGGCTGCCTGCTGGCTGTACTCGCCCCCGAATCCTCCCGCGTGGCATGGTCCGGCCCGGTCGCACCGACCGAAGATGTCAAACCGGTCGAAGACAGCATGCACGAGTTCATGGAATACGTCTTTCAGCCCACCTACCTGCGGCTGAAAGCCACCATGACAACTGCCCCGGCAGACAACAAGGGCTGGAAAGCCATCAAAGCTGACTCACTCGTACTGGCCGAAAGCTGTAACCTGCTGTTCAGTCGGGCACCGGACGGGGCAGCCGCAGACTGGATCGCTCATGCAAAAGCCTCCCGCGAAAAAGGCGCTGCCCTGTATGCCGCTGGCAAGGCAAAGGACTTTGCAGCCGCCACCACAGCATGGAAATCCATGCTGGAAAGCTGCAATGCCTGCCACAAACAGTTCGAAGACGGCAAGCACATTCTGCAGCCCTGAAGTGCAGCCATCCACATTCCCCTGATTTCTGCCAGGTCGCCGGTTTCACAGCATGTCACAGCCGATCCTTCGTATTGCCACCCGCAAAAGTCCGCTGGCCCTCTGGCAGGCGAACTATACGGCAGATCGGCTGCGTCAGCTGCCCGCACAACCGCTGGTGGAACTCGTACCTATCGTCACCTCAGGGGATACCAATCAGACCGACGCCCTGCGACAGTTCGGTGGCACAGGCGTTTTCACTCGCGAAGTCCAGAAAGCGGTGCTGGATGGTCGAGCCGATCTGGCGGTGCACAGCCTGAAGGACCTGCCCACACAGTCGGCCGATGGACTGGTACTGGCATGCGTTCCCGAACGAGCTCCGCGCTGCGATGCCCTGCTGCTGCCCTCCGGCACAGCCACACCGAACACTCTGGATGATCTGCCGCAGGCAGCCCGCATCGGCACCGGCAGCCCCAGACGACAGGCCCAGCTGCTGCATCATCGCCCCGATCTGCAGCTCAGCGAAATCCGTGGCAATGTCGATACGCGACTGCGAAAACTGGACGAAGGTCAGTACGACGCCATCATCCTTGCCGAAGCCGGACTGGGAAGACTGGGACTGGCCGAACGCATCTCACTGATCCTCTCACCCCCGCTGATCTTCCCGGCCGTCAGTCAGGGTGCACTCGGGATCGAAGCTCGCGAAGCTGACACCACCACCCGCGACCTGCTCGCACAACTCATCTGCCCAACCGCCATGGCGGAAGTACTGGCCGAGCGCTCGCTGCTGAGAACGCTCCGTGCAGGCTGCCACGCACCGCTCGGTGTCTGGTGCTGCATTCAGGAACAGCAGCTCTCTCTGACAGGAGTCCTCCTGTCACACGACGGCAACACACGCCTTGAACAGTCGGCCACCGGCGACATTGCTGACGCCGAATCCATCGGATGCAAAGTCGCTGATCTGCTGCTGTCCTGCGGCGCAGAACCTCTGCTGCAGGGCTGACGGGATCAGTTTGCAGTCTTCAGGGTCCGGTGTTTTCGCCGGTGGTGGCTGCCTCAGCATGCGACTCGATAAACACATCCATCTGCTGTCCGATAAATATGGCATCCGCATCGGCTGCAATTTCGTACAGCACCTGCAGCACACGAGTATCAACGCGTTCGGTGTTGTCACCGGTCAGGGAGCGTTTCGGCAGCACGAAAGGTTCGACGCGCATGAACCTCAGCGGGAAACGGCGTGCGACGTCGCCCCGAAAGACTCCCGTCGCAGCACCCTCGCTGCGGAATCTCGGGACATCATGTTCATCGATGTCAACCCGGACATGCTTGCGGCGAACGTCTCCCAGCATCACCAGTGTCTTCCCGCCCGCGGTGTCCACAGCCTCTCCGGGACGCACATTCACCTGCAGCACCGTCAGCTCGACTGCACCAGCCGCATCTTCAAGTTCCGGCGTGCAGACCCTGTGAAGATCCAGTTGAGTTTTCAACTGCAGGACCTCGGCGTCGGCGAGGGCGACTGCGGCACGTGCAATCGTTTTGTCCGCTTCCCACGCTCCCGCCCGCAGCCGATCCTCCTCAGCCTGCATGCCCGCCGCATCGGCACGCGCTGCTGCCAGCTTCTGCCGACTGGCAACAAGTGACGACTCAGTCGTGGCACCATCCTGAGCCAGCTTCTGCTGCCGCGCATACTCGTCTTCCCACTGCCGCACAATCGCATCCGACTGCTCCCGCTTTGCCACCACCGGTGGAAGATCCTCCGCACGCGGCAGTTGCTCAAGCCTCGACAACTCAGCCCGGGAACTGGCGGATCGCATTTCCTGAACTGCAATCTGCGAGCGAATCAGTCGCGTGTCCAGCTCAAACAGTGGGTCATTCGCCCGCACACGCTGCCCGACCTTCACGAAAACGTGGTCAACAATTCCCTGCAGGTGCGTGCCAATCGCCAGATTTTCCGTGGCTGCTTCCACCAGCCCCGCTCCCGCAATGCGTTCGACATACGGTGATACGACCGGCGTAATCGGCGGCGGACTCTGCGGAGGCTCCTGCTGCCTGTTACGAATATGGCTGACTCCGAACAGCAGCATTCCGAGCGCAATCAGTGGCAGCAGGATGTTACGCATGGTTCTCTGTGGTCCTCTGTTGATGGTTTCGCAGTACCGATTGTTCAGACTCGGTGGCCGTCAAATCAATCAGGCCATCCGACATGGCGATGATGCGATCAGCCAGATCGAACACACGGTTGTCGTGGGTGACCACAATAACGGCCCGATCACTGCGCACAGTGACTCGCCGAATCAGATTCATGACGGTACGTCCGGATTGTGCATCAAGTGCGGCGGTCGGCTCATCACAAACCAGCAGACGCGGTTCATGCACAAGTGCTCGAGCTATCGCGACACGCTGCTGCTGCCCCCCGGAAAGCTGCGCAGGCAGTGCCTGCGCCCGGTCACGCAGGCCAACCTCAGTGATCAATTCCAGCGCACGCTCGATCGCCTGCGAACGTCGCATACCGCGAATGATCAGCGGTACCGCAGCATTTTCAACGGCCGTCAGGGAAGGCAGCAGGTTGTACTGCTGAAACACAAAACCAATGTGCTCGGCCCGGAATCGCACCAGCCGACTGCCGGCAAGACTGCGAAGATTACAGCCCAGCAGCGAAACCTCACCGGCCGACGGATCAAGCA
>Ga0078894_10000310_pt1 | contig 33108 bp, 33 predicted proteins | sample LauGreSu1BDMLBSD_2_FD_67506 | JGI IMG/M metagenome (GOLD analysis project Ga0078894, IMG submission 67506) | Freshwater lake microbial communities from Lake Michigan, USA - Su13.BD.MLB.SD (version 4) (version 4) | ecosystem: Environmental > Aquatic > Freshwater > Lake | place: Lake Michigan... | reverse complement strand
TTTTCGCGGAGACTGAGGGATTCGAACCCTCGATACCCTTTAGGGGTATACACACTTTCCAGGCGTGCTCCTTCAACCACTCGGACAAGTCTCCAAAGGGGGGCAAAAATAAGGAAAACCAGTGGGTTACCAGTTGCCGCTTTGGTCGCGATTGAGCCTTTCGAAGTCTTCTTGTGTCAATTCGTGGTCTCTCCAGTTCGGATCGTAAGAGACGAACCACGAGATCCAAAAGCTGCGGCTAAGCCGCATAATGAGCGGCTGTAGAATCACCAGCAACACGGCATTGCTGCCCATCCACCAAAAGAATCGGTTATCGTTGGTCGAAAAGCCAATCAACACCCACCAAGCCACCAGGGTCGATACACTCAAGGCAATGGTAAGGGCATAGCTAACATAGCCTGTCCCATAGTAAAACCCAACCTCTATTTCGGTGGGCTGTCCGCAAACCGGGCAGGTGGGGGGCATGTCCAGATTACCCCGATAGCGAAAATTAAAAGGGCGACTAAATAATTTTCCTTCGCGACACCGTGGGCATCGACATTGCACCGTGGCCCCCAAATAGCTTGGCTTTTGTTGTAGCGGCATTATTAATGTGGCAGTTTTTCTCTTACAAGTCCATATACCCAGGTACCGGCCATTGCACTCAGTAACGTTACGATCACCACCAAGGCTCCGGTACCGATCTGCGCGAACAAGGGTCCCGGACAAGCACCGGTCATGGCCCAACCAAAACCGAAAAGGAGTCCACCGAAGATCTGTCCTTTGCTAAATTTTTTCTCTTCGATCTTAATGGATTCTCCTTCGATGGTTTTTAACTGAAAGCGTTTTATCAAGAAGACACTGATGGCACCCACTACCACGGCCGATCCGATCACGCCATACATATGAAAGCTTTGCAACCGAAACATTTCCTGAATCCTGAACCAGGCGATCACCTCTGCTTTGATCAGCACGATGCCAAACACCATGCCGGCCAGTAAATATTTAATATTAGATGATAAAGGGCTACTCAGTTCACTTTGATTTACACACATGGCATTTTGTGAACGTACCTCAAAGTCTGTATTGATAGGTTCTTGCATACAATAAAATTTATAGTTTCAGCAAAAAGGGTAAGATCAGGTTAGCCATAATAAAACCGCCGGCCATAAAACAACAGGTAGCGACCAGCGAGGGCCATTGCAAATTGCTTAACCCCATAATGGAATGCCCCGAGGTGCATCCCCCGGCATAGCGGGTTCCGAATCCTACTAAGAAACCGCCTACAACCATCAACACAAAACCACGTGCTGTAAGCAAGGCGGGCCAGTTAAATACTTGCGAAGGAATAAGCCCGTTGTAATTATCGATCCCATAAGTAGCCATCTCGCTAGCCAATTTAGGATGCACGACCATTGGGGTGGTGTCCATCAAAAAGTTAGCCGCAAGAATACCTCCCAGCAAGATCCCTGCTACAAAGAATAGATTCCAGATCTCTTTTTTCCAATCGTAGGTAAAGAAGGGGATCTTGGCCGGCAGGCAGGCGGCACATACATGACGAAGCGAAGAAGAGATACCAAAGGTTCTGTTACCAATAAGTAATAGCAGCGGTACGGTTAGTCCGATCAAGGGCCCGGCTACATACCAGGGCCAGGGTTTGAGGATCCATTCAGGCATAGGAGTTCATTTTATAATTCAAAACTGGTGTTGATAAAAAGCTGTCTTCGGTCGTACAGTACAGAGCCATTTTTATGAAGACTCCACTGGTATCCGATATTGAGTTCCTGTTTGTTGATTTTCCATTGTAGGGCATTGTAAAGTCGGTTATGATCAAACCCTACATAACCGGATTGTAAGGCCCAAAAGAATTCATTGGATACCTGGTATCCCAGTTGTTGATGGGGTGAGAACTTCCAAAGTGGAACGATCAAGGCATTTTGTATGCGAATGCGGGTAGCGAACTGATAGGCTGTTCCTCCGACATCAATAAAACGTAGCTCGTACCAGGCCCGGTTTCGATTGGTAAGGGCGGCGAGTTTTATATTTTGTTGAATACCCAGGGTACTGCGCAACTCGGTATAGTGGTCAGTCTCGCCCGTTATATTTGTTAGCGTGGTAAATCGGTGATAGGACAGTGGGCTGTACGAGAGGGTCCAGTTTTTATGGAGCTTCCAATAGAGCCAGGGACGAACAAGGGAGATCAGTGGATAGCCAAACATGTTCTTATCATCGGACTTATAATTGGATTGCATACGCTGGTGCATCTCCACGCCGATCGCCTTTTTGGGAGTTTGCCAATGGATCAGGTTTACGCGCAACCAGGCTTCATGGCGGTCTTGCGCAGACGCTACACTATAGGCGAGGACAAATAAGAAAAACAGCAGCGGTTTTTTCACGGCTTGTCACAGTAGGGTAGAGGGGCACACATAATCGGTAAGGATAAACTTCCCGCTATCCTTGATAGCCTTGAATCCACCTTTTACATCGATCAGCTTATCGTAGCCGCGTGCTCGTAAAATAGAAGTAAAGATCATCGAGCGGTAGCCTCCTGCACAATGTACATAGTAGGTCTTATTCTTATCGATCTTGGCCATGCTGTCATTGATAAGGTCCAGCGGTGTATTTTCTACATTTTGTATATGCTCACTCAAGTACTCCGTTTTTTTGCGCACATCCAAAATGGAAATAGCTTGTTCTTGTTGCAACTTCGCCAATTGGTCGGCATCGATCGAGACGATCTGGTCGATCTCTTTACCGGACGCTTTCCAGGCCGCAAATCCGCCTTTCAAATATCCGATCGTGTAGTCATACCCTACTCGCGCTAACCGGGTAATCACTTCTTCTTCACGTCCTTCGTCACAAACCAATAAGATCTCTTGTTTGATATCGGGGATCATGGCGCCGACCCATGGGGCAAATTGGCCATCGATTCCAATATTGATCGAGTTGGGTACGAACCCGCTGGCAAAGGTTTGGGGCGCACGGGTATCGAGAATTAGTGCACCGGTCTCGGTGGCGGCTGTTTCGAAGGCATCGGGGCTCAGGGCTTGTTGGCCACGAGTGAGTACTGTGTCGATACTCTCGTATCCTTGAATGTTCAGCATTACATTTAATGGGAAATAGGCGGGGGGTGCGGCCAACCCTTCGGTTACTTCTTTTATGAATTCTTCTTTGGTCATATTGGCCCTCAGCGCATAATTGGTCTTTTTCTGATTACCAAGCGTATCGGTGGTCTCTTTGCTCATATTCTTTCCGCAGGCACTACCGGCCCCATGGGCGGGATAAACGATCACTTCATCGGGCAGTGTCATAATCTTATTACGAAGCGAGTCGAATAAATAACCCGCCAGCTTTTCTTGGGTGAGATCACTGGCTACTTTTTGGGCCAGATCCGGGCGACCTACATCTCCAATAAATAGCGTATCACCAGAAAAGAGAGCATGGGGTTTTCCCGTCGGATCCAACAGCAGGTAGCAGGTGCTTTCCATAGTATGACCGGGCGTGTGCAAGACCTTTAGGGTCAGATCGCCTATTTTAAATTCTTGTCCATCCGTAGCAATGATGGTCTCAAAGGCGGGATGTGCATTGGGGCCGTATACAATAGGCGCGCCAGTTTTTTTACTCAGGTCAAGATGACCTGATACAAAGTCTGCATGAAAATGCGTTTCAAAAACATATTTAATGGTAGCATTATTGCGCTGCGCCTTTTGAATATAAGGTGCCACTTCGCGCAAGGGATCAATGATCGCTGCTTCTCCGTTGCTTTCTATGTAATAAGCGCCTTGTGCCAGACAACCTGTATAGATCTGTTCTACTTTCATTTTGTTCATTTTAAGTGTCAATGCAAATTTCGTATAAAATTTATCAATCGCTCAGTGACCTGGGTCACAGTTGGTGAGCTCCGATTCATCAGGCATGCGTGCCGAGTGTTTCTTTTAGGAGAATATAGACTCCCATTACTAATACGAACCAGCCAAATCCTTTTTTCAGCTTGACCCCTTCTATCTTTTTGCTTAGGGCATTACCCGCAAAGAGGCCAGCTACGGCCATCAAGGTGATGCTTAGTAAGAGGGCCCAGTCCATGGTCTGTTGTGAGGCATCGCTGGTAAAACCGATCAGCGACTTGGCTGCGATGATGAGCAGCGAGGTACCCACGGCTTTTTTCATAGGGAGTTTGGTCAGCAATACCAAGGCCGGAATAATTAAAAAACCGCCACCGGCTCCAACAAGTCCTGTCAATACTCCAACGATGGCTCCTTCCAACACGATCAGCGGATAATTGAAAGAGAGTTGGCTTTCTGTTGATGCTGTTTTGGTTTTTGGATCTCGGATCATCGACACCGAGGCGGCCACCATCAAGATGGCAAATATTAACATCAGCATCACACTCTTGGTAAGAACAAAATCATCGATTTGCCAGATCGTGTTCGGGATGTTGGGCACCAGCCATTGGCGGGTCAAAAAGACGGTAGCAATCGAGGGAGCACCAAAGATCAAGCCTGTTCTTATATCGACCAGCCCTTCTTTGTATTTGGGAAAAACGCCAACGGCACTGGTAAGCCCTACGATAAAAAGCGAATAGGCCGTGGCCATCACGGGGTCCACGCCAAATAGATAGACCAGTACAGGCACGGTCAAGATCGATCCCCCTCCGCCGATCAGCCCTAACGAGAGACCGATAAGAAGGGAGGCAGCCAAACCAGCCAGGGTGGCTGGAGTAAGAGCTATTGACAGGGTGATGATCATGCGTTAATTTTTGCAAAGCTATCGAACTCAATAGATCGCCAAGGTGACTATGGTCACGAATTAAGTTCTATCATATTTCGGTGCAAGATGAGTTCGCCGCGCTGTTCCATTTTTTTCAGTAATCGCGAAATAACCTCTCTGGAACTATTCAGATCTTCCGCAATTTGTTGATGCGATACTTCAAGCTGTTTTTTGCCGGTCTTTTCCTTAAATCTTTTTAGGTAAAAGCTAAGGCGCTCATCCATATTTCGAAAAGCAACGTCATCAATAACAGCCAGTACTTCATCAAATCGACTTCGATAGGTTTGTAATACGAACTGGTACCAACTTCGATGCTCCTTCATGAGCGTATCCATCAATTGAAGCGGGAGCAATAAAATTTCGCAATCCTCTTCTACCACGGCTGTAATTTCACTGGTATCCGATTGCATGGCACAGATCATGGAGACTGCGCAGGCCTGGCCGGGGCCGAGGTAGTACATTAAAAATTCTCCCCCCTCGGGGCCCTCCCTGTAGATCTTTACTCGCCCCGATAAAATAAGGGCAGTAGAGCGAATGTATTGGCCTGTTCGCATTATGATCTCGCCGGCAGCAAATTGTTGTAGTGTAGCTTCTTTCTCTATTAACGCCAATACACTGGGCTCAAACTGAGAGAAGATTTTTTTCCAGCTCATGCTTCTTTTTTTTGCAGCACCAACTCCATCTGCGAACTGCGGCTACCTTTGATCAATAAATGCGAATGCTCAAGGTGTTGTTGCTGTAACCATTGCCCAGCGGCCGTTGCATTATCAAAGCGAAGAAAAGGATGTTCTATTTGATTGAAAGCACCACCTACCAGGGCTACTTGTTCCCAGGAGTATTGTCCGATCAGGGACACGATCGATCGGTGTTCAGCAAGGCTTTCTCCTCCTAGTTCGGCCATGGCGCCAAGTAATAATATTTTTTTTGTACCAGGTAGCCCGGCAAAATTTTCGATGGCTACCCGCATGCTACTGGGATTGGCATTATACGCATCGAGTATGATCGTATTGGTTCCTATCTTCAATAATTGAGAACGACTGTTCGAGGGCGCATACGCGGCAATGGCCTGCTCTATCTGTTGCATGGGTACACCAAAATGCCGGCCTATGGTCACGGCCAGCATCACATTGGCAAAATTATAATCTCCTACCAGCTGGGTCTTTATCGTGCAACGGTCTTGCCTATCATTCTGCGGGGTTTGAGTAACCTGTACGTGTAAGAAGGGGGCCTCGGTATCTGGTTCATTCTTGCGTACAATATATCCCTGATAATCGGCTTCTTGGCTTCCATAGGTAATACAACCATCTAGGCCCCGACTCATAGTGCGCAAATAATCATAGTCCCACATAACAAAGGCCTTCCCCTTGGCAGCACGCAAATGATCATACAATTCGCCTTTACCTTTTTTTACCCCTTCGACCCCGCCGAATCCTTCCAAGTGCGCTTTGCCACAATTGGTGATTACACCATAGGTGGGTAAGGCATATTGGCAATAGCCTGCAATCTCTTGCTGATGATTAGCCCCCATTTCTATTACGGCCATTTCTGCATCGGTGCCTATTCGCAACAGTGTAAGCGGCACTCCAATGTGGTTATTGAGATTGCCTTCGGTGGTATAGGTTTTAAAACGGGTCGACAGTACAGCGTGTACCAGCTCTTTCGAAGTGGTTTTGCCATTGCTGCCGGTAATGGCAATAACAGGGATGCGAAGTTGCTCTCGATGATAGCGGGCCAGGGCTTGTAGTGTTTTCAGTACATCTTCTACTACAATGGTTCGCTTATCTATATAGGCCTTGGGGTCGTCTATGATGGCCGCAACAGCGCCGGCCTCCAGGGCTTGCTTTGCAAAGGTATTTCCATCGAAGCGATCTCCTTTTAGGGCAAAGAAAAGATCGCCTGCTTGCAGCTTGCGGGTATCGGTTTGAATTTGGGGATGCGCGCTGTACAGTTCATAAAGCGATTCGATAGACATAGTGCAAATGTAAACAGCTGGTTATAAAAAAACCCTCCGAAGGGGGAGGGTTTAAAAATCTCTTTAGATGGCTTAGCGTTTTTGACGACGGGTCGGGAAGTACTGGCCGGTTCTTCTTTTGGTTCCCATTTCGGGGCTGCCCACACGATTCATGGCGCAGCGAAACCCGATAGTGGCAGCAGCCTGATCTTCTTCCAGATGGCGACGGGCACCGGGGCTCAGCCAATAGGCGCGGTCGTTCCAGCTTCCTCCCTTGTACACCTTAGAGCGGAATGGATCGATCAGGGTTGTATTTTCATAGGCATAACTGGCTGCCGATACGGAGTCGCCGTCCAAATAGTCTATGACATTCCCCCGCTGATAATTTCTTCTTTTGCTGGCATCCTTTGCGGTGACCTCCAACATTTTTACCCGGCCCAGACTATCGCGCTCATAGCGGCTGGTAGGATCCAGTGTGGTCGAGTCGGCCACATACAACTTCATGAATTTATTTCCTCTAAATGGAGCTGGTTGGTCATCGAAGTCAAGGCTTGACAAGGGGCGATAGGTGTCTTCGACCCACTCACTAACGTTACCGGCCATATTGTATAGGCCAAAACCATTGGGATAGTACGATTCAACGGGTGCGGTATAAAAGGCACGGTCATTCAAACCGCCCGATACACCTGCATTATCTCCTGATCCGCGCTTGAAGTTGGCAAAATATTGACCTTGCAAACTTCCTTTGCGGTTTTCGCGCAGGCCATTAACATTCTGCGCCCAGGGATAGATCTGCTTATTCGATTGCAATTCTTCTCCACGCTTTCCTTCTTTTAAACTGGGGCGAGGGTTTTGTGCCATCAATCCATAGGCGGCATATTCCCACTCTGCCTCAAAGGGAAGGCGGTATTCAGGACTCACAATACCCGATTCGATCGAGGGTAAGCTGGGAGCGTTTCCCTTGCTGGGCTTCATGGCCTTGCCCGGAGGAGCTGTGTACAACCCCAATAAATAAGAGCGGGTGTTGAAATTATTTTCTCCCTGTTGTGCGCCGGGCTTGAGATTATTTTTATTGATATAACCCTTGTCAACAAGGGTCTTTTCGTTGTAGCGATCTGTTCTCCACAAGCAATAATCCTTGGCTTGCTTCCAACTTACGCCAACAACGGGGTACATATTAAAGGCGGGGTGACGAAAATACAGCTCTACGGAGGGCTCGTTGTAACTGAGCTCGCTTCTCCATACTAGGGTATCGGGTAATGCTCCTTCTACAATCTTCAGGTTTTCGGGATCGGTCGGATCAAAGACCTTGGTGAGCCAAAAGATGTACTCACGGTAATGCACATTGGCTACTTCGGTACGATCGATATAAAAGGAGGGAATAGAAACCCTTCTGGGAATATTGTTCCAGTCGCCAAGTACGTCCTCTTCGGTCTGCCCCATCGTATAGGTACCACCCTCAACAAAGACAAGACCGGGTCCGTTGGCCTGGTCTTTGGCCTTGGCCACCTGAAAACCACCTTTTTCGTTGTAGTTCCAGCCGGTGTTTGACGATTTCGGAGATTTTTTGGAAAAAATGCTTTTGCCCTTACAGGAACTAAGCAGAGAAAGGGTGCCTAGGAGCACGACAGCAACAGGGAAACGCAGAGTATAAGCCATAGTTTTACCAATTGACCCACATGGGTGGGAGTCTGAAATTAACGCAGCAGGTGGTAGGTTATTGCCTTGAAAACAAATGACCTAGACCGCAGGAATGCGAATTTAAGTAGTTTGATCGAATTTGGCCCCCGGGACCGCATAATTTTGCTCATATGCAAACATCTTAAAATCAACATAATAGAGGGTTATTTTTGTTTTTTGTGATTTTTTTAAAAAAACATTGAATTTTAACAATAAACTGGCTTTTGCTGCGTTTAGGGTAATTAACGGGTTTTCAGGCCTTTTTAAGGTATGCCAAGCTCGAAAGCGGTCCCAAATCGGTTGATTTCCAATTGCTGAAAAAAAATTGCTTTTGGGCGGCTTTTTAACCAAAAACGCTATATTTACACCACTTAAAAACTTTCTAATGAGACCAACTGCACTAAAACTAACCGCTGGTATCCTGCTTTTTTGTGGCCTTTCTGCCAACGTGAAAGCCCAGTCAGATCCTATCAACGTCGTAACTTCTGCTGTGCCTTTTCTTCGTATTTCTCCTGATGCCCGTTCGGGTGGAATGGGTGAGATGGGAGTCGCTACCTCTCCTGATGCATATGCAGGTATCTGGAACGTAGCCAAAGTGGCTTTCAACGAAAAGAATGCTGGCATCGCTGCTACATACACTCCTTGGATGAAAGACCTGGTAAATGATGTTTATCTGGCTTCATTGACTGGTTTCTACAAGATCGACGAAAATCAGGCGCTAACCGGAACGGTGCGTTATTTCAGCTTGGGTAATATTCAATTCACTGACTTTACAGGTGCTGCACTGGGTACAGAGCATCGCCCTCGCGAGTTCGGTGTTGACCTGGGTTATTCTCGCAAGCTCAATAACAAGAGCGGTGTGGGTATTACCTTAAAGTTCATCAACTCAGATCTGACCGGTGGTCTTACGAACGGAAGCACTACTTATAAAGCAGGTTCTTCTGTAGCTGCTGATCTGGCTTACTACCACGATGGTAAGAATAATGGTAACGGTTGGGCTTGGGGAGCTGTTCTTTCTAACCTCGGTGCCAAGATCTCTTATACTAATAACGCCGATGCTAAAGACTTTATTCCTGCTAACCTTGGTTTAGGTGCTACCTACTCTAAGAAGTACAGCAGCAACAACACACTTACTTTCGGTGCTGAACTGAACAAATTGTTAGTACCTACCCCTCCCGGTGATGGTGCTACTGCCGCTGACCTTGCTGAATACAGAAGCAAGAGCGTAGTAGGTAGCTGGTTTAGCTCTCTTGGTGATGCCCCCGGTGGATTTGCCGAAGAAATTAAAGAAGTTACAGTGGGCGCTGGTGCTGAGTGGTGGTACAATAACCAATTCGCTCTGCGCGCTGGTTATTTCTACGAGAACAGAACAAAAGGTGATCGTCGTTACTTCACTACTGGTCTCGGTGTACGTTACGATGTATTCAACTTCAACTTTGCTTACCTGATCCCTTCAGGAAGTGGTGTTAACCGTAACCCGCTTTCTAACACGCTCCGCTTTACCGTAGCGTTCGATCTGGGTGGTAAATAATATAATTGCCATTGAACTTTCAAAAGGCCCCGCTAATACCGGGGCCTTTTTGTTTATTTGCAGTAAATAGTCGCTATGTCATTTCGCATTGGGTCCGGGGTTGATTTTCACCAGTTGGCCGAAGGCCGTTCGCTTTGGATCGGAGGGGTCTGTATCCCGCATCACAAAGGAGCGGTCGGGCACAGTGATGCCGATGTACTGCTGCATGCTATTTGTGATGCCATGCTGGGGGCCCTGGCATTGGGTGATATTGGTCTACATTTCCCCAATAACGATCCGGCATATAAGGATATAGACAGTAAGATATTGCTCACCAAGTGCCGAGAACTGATCGGGCAAAAGGGCTATGCGGTTGTCAACGTCGATAGCACCCTCTGTCTGGAGGAGCCCAAGATAAAGGCACACGTACCGGCCATGCAAAAAGTAATCGCATCCATTTTATCAGTATCGGTCGAAGATGTTTCGGTAAAGGCCACCACTACGGAAAAGATGGGATTTGCCGGACGCGAAGAGGGGTTGATGGCCTATGCGACGGTTCTGCTTCAAAAAATTTGATCACCCCCTGCTTATCTTTGTAACGTGCCTGCTGTCGCTGTAAAGATCATCAATAACTCTGCCAATGCCTTGCCTTCGTATGCTACGGATGGCTCTTCGGGCATGGATGTGCGCGCCCACCTTAGCGAGCCGCTTACCCTGGCTCCACTGGAACGAAAATTGATCCCCACCGGTTTGTTCGTAGAGATTCCGCAAGGGTACGAGATACAAGTAAGACCGCGAAGTGGATTAGCGTTAAAACAAGGACTCACCTGTTTAAATAGTCCGGGAACGATCGATGCCGATTATCGGGGCGAGATCGGTGTGATCCTGATCAACCTCTCGGGGCAGGAGCAAACAGTACAACCCGGAGACCGCATTGCTCAACTCGTGCTCCAAGAAGTAGCCCATTTGGAGTGGACAACCGCTGTTTCGCTCTCTCAAACAAAGCGCAACGAAGGGGGGTTTGGTCATTCCGGAATACAATAAAAAATTATGTCTGTACGCTTACTTTCTATACTGGCCCTGATCGTATTGCTTTGTTCTTGCAAAGCGACAAAGACCATTCAAACGGCTATTGAGAAAAAAGATTCGGTATCGACCGAAGAGATCTCTCGCGAAAAGGCCCGTCTTGACACCCTGGCGTTTATCAAGAGCAGCTACGAGCAAGTAAACGCTCAGCGTATCCAATACAAGACCTTCTCTGCTAAGATGGATGTCGATTATGAAGATGGCGAAGGCAAAAGGCTCAATGTAAACGCGCAGGTGCGTATGCACAAGGATAGTGTTATCTGGGCTTCGCTAACCGCTATATTGGGCATTGAGGGATTACGTGCCTATATAACACGCGATTCGGTCAAATTACTCGATAAGCAAAACAAGATATACATTGCGCGGAGCGTGGCCTATTTGCGCGAAATAACGGCACTGCCGCTCGATCTGTTCTCCTTGCAAGAGCTGCTGGTTGGCAATCCGGTCTTTTTCGATTCTACCTTTACTTCGTATAGCCGTACTCCGGGCTCAATCTCCTTGCATGGGGCCAATACTTTTTTTAAATTGCTTTTTACCATTGGGGAGTCTGATAAATTATTGCAGAGCGCTAAATTGGACGACCTCGATGAGGTCCGAAACCGTACCAGCTTTTTGCAGTACGCAGAGTACGAGAATAAAGTGGGGTTCCCCTTCTCTTTGCGGCGAAATATAGCCGTGTCGGAAAAAAAGAAGCTCAACGTAGAGCTTCGCTTCAAACAGTATTCCTTTAATGAAACGTTAAGTTTTCCTTTTACCGTGCCTAAAAATTATCGCCGCGATTGAGCAATAAAATTTATTTTGCAGGCATTCGTTATAGACGTTTCATGACCCGACCCCTTACCCTTTTGTGCTTCTTCTGGCTGGCCCTGGCCTGTCCACTGTTGGCGCAACCTCCTGCCGATAAGTCCGCTATGGTAAAAGAGCGAGAAGAGATCCAAAAAGAATTAAAGGAGATCCAACAAGTTTACGAATCGGTCAAAGGTCAAAAAAAACAGACCTTGAGTCAACTCAACGTGCTCAACCGCAAGATCTCGCTACAAGAGCGATACATTGGAAACATCAGCCGCGAGATCAGATCGATCGATGATGATATTTACCTAAGTGAATTGGAGATCTACCGGCTCAATAAGCAGCTCGATACCTTGCGGGTGCAATATGCCCGCTCCATTGCATATGCCTATAAGAATAGGAGTAATTACGACTATGTGAACTTTATCTTTTCGGCCAATAGTTTCAATGATGCTATTAAGCGTATCTCTTATCTGAAGAGCTACCGCGATTATCGCGAAAAGCAGGTTACGAATATATATCGCACGCAAGACCTGATCGTGGAACGAAGAAAGCAGCAGCTAGTTCGTAAGGACCAAAAAAACGAGGCCCTCGAAAAGCAAACCAAGCAGGTTGAGGAGTTAGCGGTGCAAAAAAAAGAGAAGAGTGCGGTTGTCAACCAATTAAAGAGCAAAGAGAAAGAACTTGAGCGTCAGATCGCCTCTAAAAAGAAACGCGACCGCGATCTGCAAAACGCTGTACTAGCCATTGTTCGCCGCGAAGTAGAATTAGCCAAAAAGGAATCGGAACAACGAAAGAAGACTACCCCCACGGGCGGCAATACATCAACCAGTGGCAACACGGCCGGTACTACAGCCGAAAAGCCCATTGCGGGCACAAGCACAACGGCGGCGTCTCCCACCAAGCGTAACGAGCCTGTTAAGCGACCCGATAGTTATCTCGACTTAAATGCCAGCGACGTAGCCCTCAATAGCAGCTTCGAAGCCAACCGATTCAAATTACCTTGGCCTGTCGATAATGGGATCGTAGTGCTCAAATTTGGTGACAACAAGATCGAAAACACACTTCTTACCATTGATAACCCGGGAATCACCATTGCTACTCCTTCTGCTGGATCCAATGTAAAGGCTGTTTTTAATGGAGAGGTAAGAGGAGTATATAATCTCGGAGACGGTATGGCCGTTACAATTCGGCATGGAAAATATTTTTCTACCTATAGCAACCTCACTTCGGTAAGCGTCGAAAAAGGAACAATGGTCAAGACAGGTCAGGTGATTGGAAAAGCGGGTCGCGATGATGAAGGTAGTGGCGGTCAGATCGATTTTATCCTTACGATGGAGGCCCGTAAGATCGATCCACAAGCCTGGTTACGCAAGTAATTTTTGCCCCCATTATTTTTTGGGAAGAAAGCGCGAGTATAGTGTTTCATATAAGGGGATCACATTCGCAATATCGAATTGTAGCGCTTGTTGATGTGCTTTCTTTCTGAAGCTGCTAAGTTTCTTCTCATCCTTTAAAAGTTGTAAGGCATATTGACTCATGGCGTCTACATCGCCCACCGGACAAAGAAAGCCCGTTTGCTCATGGATGTTGATCTCGGCCAGGCCGCCGGCATTCGTGGAGATAACGGGTACTCCGGCCGCCATGGCCTCTAGGGCCGCCAATCCAAAGCTTTCATACTCAGAGGTAAGTAAGAAGACATCCGCGATGGCCAGAATATCTTCCATTTGCTCTTGTTTTCCTACAAAGAGAATATCGTTACAGACGCCCAGCTCGCGGCTAAGGTCTTCGGCGGTACTGCGCTCGGGGCCGTCCCCTACGAAAAGCAATTTGGCGGGGATCTCTTTTTTTACAGCCGCAAATATGCGTACGACATCGGTGACCCGTTTTACCTTTCTAAAGTTAGACGCATGCAATAGCAACCTCTCTCCATTGGGTGCAATGGCTTTGCGGAAAGCATCGATCGGTTTGCGACTGAATCGATTTACATCCACAAAATTCCTGATCACGTCGATCTCTTTGGTAATGGCAAAATAGCGGAAGGTCTCTTCGCGCAAATTTTCGGATACGGCCGTAATGGCATCGCTTTCGTTGATCGAAAACGTGACCACCGGGGCATAGGTCTTGTCTCGTCCCACCAGGGTTATATCGGTTCCATGCAGGGTAGTAATAACAGGAATATGGATCCCCTCTTTGGCCAATATTTGTTTGGCCATATAGGCGGCCGAAGCATGCGGTATCGCATAATGTACGTGGAGCAGATCGAGCTGCCGATTCTTGATGACATCGACCATGGTGCTGGCTAGGGCGGTCTCGTACGGGGGAAAATCAAACAAGGGGTAAGTGGGTACCTGCACCTCGTGATAAATAATATGCGGATCGAACCGGTCTAGCCGAACGGGTTGTTGATAGGTAATAAAATGTACCTCGTGCTGCTTTTGCGCCAAGGCCTTTCCCAGCTCAGTAGCCAGCACTCCGGATCCTCCGAAGGTGGGATAACAAACAATACCGATTTTCATGATAATATGCGTTTACAAAGGTAGCTTTTTCGCCACAGGGGGCAGGTAATTTTATTATCTTCAAGATATGAATATCACTACTACCACTCCTTTTATTTTTATCCGGACGATCCGGACCTGTTTGTCTCTGTTGGCCATCAGCATCGGTGGTGCTGCCATGGGGCAAGAAAGTGATTCCCTTTTTATTCGAAGGATGGCCGACGAGATCTTATTGCGTTCTTCGGCCTATGAGAATTTAAGGGTGCTCACCAAGCAGATCGGTCCCCGCTTGGCAGGTTCTTCAGGTATGGTCAAGGCCGAGCGGTGGGGAGCCGCTGCCATGCAAACGGCCGGTGCCGATCGTACCTCGATGCAGCAGTGCATGGTACCCCATTGGGTGCGCGGCGGACAAGACCAGGCGCGCGTATTGGTCAATGGCAAGAGCACCACACTCGATGTAGTGGCCCTGGGTAATTCCATCGGTACGGGAAAGACCGAGTTAATGGCTCCTGTTATAGAGGTTCGTTCTTTCGAAGAGCTGCGGCAACGCGAGCAGGAAATAAAAGGCAAGATCGTTTTTTATAATTATCCTTTCAATGCCACTTTTGTGCGCACCTTTCAGGCGTATAGCGATGCCAATAAATTCAGAGGACAGGGTCCTTCGCAGGCAGCTCGCTATGGTGCCGTGGGTGTAGTGGTCAGAAGTATGAGCCATAGCACCGACAATCATCCCCATACCGGATCGACCCGCTATGATAGTTTGTATAATAAAGTGCCGGCCGTGGCCATCGGATTACAAGATGCCGATCGCCTATCGGGCTTCATCGCAGCGGGCCCTGTACAAGTGGGACTTCGTACGCATGGACATTTTTTACCTGATACGATCGGGCATAATATTATCGGAGAATTAAAGGGATCGGAATTTCCCAACGAGATCATTACCGTGGGCGGTCACCTTGATAGTTGGGATAACTGCGAAGGGGCCCATGATGATGGAGCGGGTTGTGTGCAGACCATCGAAATACTGAGAGCTTTTAAAGCCATTGGGTATGTGCCCAAACGCACTATTCGCTTTGTGCTTTTTGCCAACGAAGAAAATGGACTGCGCGGAGGAACACAATATGCCGAAGAGGCCCGACAAAAAGGAGAGAAGCATGTATTTGCCCTGGAATCTGACGCCGGAGGATTTACGCCCCGTGCTTTTGGTTTTACCGTCTCCGATGCGCAGTTTCAAAAGATCGTGCAATGGCAATCGTTGATCGCCCCTTATGGTTGCACTGAATTTTCTCGTGGCGGTGGCGGGGCCGATATTGGTCCGTTGAATCGTCTGTTCAATACGCCGGTAGCAGGACTACAACCCGACTCGCAACGCTATTTCGATTATCACCACGCCCGCTCCGATGTTTTTGAAGCGGTCAATAAACGCGAGCTCGAACTGGGCGCCGTTAACATGGCTGCGCTCATCTATTTGATCGACCGGTATGGACTATGAGCCCACTAGTGATCGCAGCGCGGTATCGATGGTAGCGAATGGAAAGCGACTGAGTATCGTTTGCAGGTTGGCCGCAATGGTTTGATTGCAAAGTTGTCCAATACTCCCTTCGTGCGTATGCGAAATGGACCCGCTCCAGGTATAACGTCCCTCTTCGATCGATAGGCCCACTTGGCGATAGGCATCTCTGAAGGGAACCCCCTCTTGTACCAGCTTATTGACAGCTTCTACACTGAACAATGACTGGTAGCGGGCATCTTTCAAAATATCTTTTTTTATGACGATGGCTTCAAGCATCACCGTGAGCATCTGCATACAGTGGCGCAGGGTGGTAAAGGCTGGAAACAGATGTTCCTTTAGCAATTGCATTTCGCGATGATAGCCCGAGGGCAGATTCGTGGTCAGCAGCATGATCTCGTTGGGAAGCGCTTTGATGCGGTTGCATTGTCCGCGAACGATCTCGAACACATCGGGATTTTTTTTATGGGGCATAATGCTGCTGCCCGTGGTCAGTTCTTGCGGAAAAGAGATAAAGTCGAATTGTTGATTCATGTACAAACAGGCATCCATACTAAAACGGCTCAGGGTTTCGGCGATCCCGGCCAGGGCTTGCGCTACCACCCGTTCTGTTTTGCCCCGACTCATTTGGGCATAAACCACATTGTAATGCAGATCGGCAAATCCTAATAATTTTGTCGTATACGTTCTGTCGATGGGAAAGGAGGAACCATAGCCAGCGGCTGAGCCCAGTGGATTTTTATTGACGATCTGAAAAGCAGCTTCGAGTCCGATCAGGTCGTCACAAAGACTTTCTGCATAGGCACCTAGCCACAGTCCGAACGAAGAGGGCATGGCCAATTGCAAGTGTGTATAGCCGGGCAGCAGATCTTCTTTATATTTTTCACTTTGCTGTTGCAAGCAGGCAAACAGTGCGGTCAATCCCTCTACGGTTTGCTTGATCTCTTCTCTCAAAAAAAGTTTAAGGTCTACCAGTACCTGGTCATTGCGACTGCGAGCCGTATGGATCTTTTTACCGGTATCGCCTAATTGTTTTGTCAGCATCCACTCGACCTGTGAATGAATGTCTTCGCAATCGGGATCTAGCGTAAAGCCCTTTTCTTTGGTGGTTGGGTAAAGGGCTTGCAGCGCTTTTACCAATGAATCCATTTCAGTTGTACTCAATAGTCCTACCTTTCCCAACATTTTTACGTGGGCCAGCGAACCCAGTACATCAAAAGGAGCCAATTGCAGATCAAAGGCCTGGTCGTTACCGACTGTAAAGTGGCTGACCGCCTCGGTAGCATTCGTATTTTTTTGCCAGAGCTTCATATTACACAGGGTTTGAGGCCATAAATGCCGATATCAAATCTATATAGAGGTCAATTCCTTTTTCGATCTCGGCGGTATAAACAAATTCATCAGCACTATGGCTGCGGGCCGAGTCGCCCGGTCCTATTTTTAAGGAGGCAAAGGGAATCAGGGCCTTGTCGGAGGTAGTGGGTGATCCGTAATAGGAGAGTCCCAATTCCATGCCGGCCTTTACCAAGGGATGGTCCAGCGCGATCTGGGTAGAACGAAGTCTGGTACTGCGGGGTGTTATCAAACTAGTGCAATGCTGTCTGATCTCTGCCAGTACCTCTTCGAAACTATAACATTCGTTGATGCGGGTATCGACTACAAAATGACATTCGGTAGGAACCTGGTTATGCGCTTTATTAGGAGTGTGAATAACGGTTACCGACATTTTATTCTCTCCCAGCAGGGGCGATACTTTTTTAAAGCGATATTCCCTGAACCAGTTCAGGTCGTTCAAGGCATTGTAGATCGCATTCTCACCTTCTTCGCGGGCAGCATGACCGGCACGGCCCACTGACATAACATCAAGTACCATTAATCCGCGTTCGGCCACGGCCATTTGCAACAGAGTAGGCTCGCCTACAATCGCCGTGGTGAGAGGATGTAATTGTCCTGGCCGAAAGCAACCCTTTGTTTGGCGATTGAATTCTTCGTCTTGCAGCAGCGCTTCTATACCTCCGGAACCACTGATCTCCTCTTCGGCTGTAGCCGCCAAGACCATATTCCAGCCCTGCTGACTTATTTTGTCGTACCCATTGCAAAAGGCGGCGATCAGACTCACCAATGAAGCGCCCGCATCGTTACTACCTAAACCGTATAACCGTCCATCCTCTAACGCCGGCAAAAAGGGGTCGCGTGTATATTGCGGATTCGGCTTTACCGTATCGTGATGAGAGTTTAGCAAAAGGGTAGGCGCTTTTGCATCGAATGGCTCACTTAAGGCATATATATTGTTGCCTTGCCGATAAGCCCTGATCCCTTTTTTTTCGAAGAAGTCCAACAGACAAGCAGCGGTGCCGGCCTCTTCTTTACTAAAAGAAGGAATGGCAATCAAAGATCGTAACAGATCAAGACTCTCTTGTTTTACTATAGTTCGTTCACTAGCCATGGGTAATGGTGGTGCCGGATTGGCCTTTTAGTAGCAAGGCCAGTTCATGCGCATGTCCGATACGAACGGTGGCTACACCGGCATCGAGCGCTGCAAAGGCGTTGTCAAGTTTAGGGACCATACCCGTATGAATGCTGTTGTTTTCTTTTAAGTGTCGATAAGAATCTTTTGTTATAGAAGATATGACACTATTGGGATCGTTGAGGTCCGAGAGTACGCCTTTTTTCTCAAACGTATAAATGAGTTCAACCCGATAGAACGTACTCATGGACACGGCGATGGTTTGTGCGATCGTATCGGCATTGGTATTGAGCAATTGCCCTTCTTTATTGTGCGTAATGGGTGCAATAACCGGGGTGGTATTGTTCCTTAACAAGGCATCGAGCAGATCGGTATTGACCGAGACGGGGTCACCTACCCAACCATAGTCGATGGGGGTGGCCGCTCTTTTTACAGCTGCGATCAGATTACCATCGGCTCCCGATAATCCCAGGGCAGGACAGCCCTTTGCTTGTAAGGACGCCACCAGGTTCTTATTAATATAACCGGCGTAGACCATGGTCACCAGCTTCAGCGTTTCGCTGTCTGTAATCCTACGCCCCTCTTTAAGTTGCTGGGGAATACCCAGCGTAGTGGCCATATCGGTAGCTAGTTTTCCGCCGCCATGTACCAATACCGAATAGGCCGGTGTTGCGGGAGAAACGGCGGGCAACAGCGTGGCAAAAGAAGTTAAGAACTGTTCAAGTGCTGCCGGTTGATCGATAAGGCCACCGCCTAATTTGATAATATAAAGAGTGGGCTTATGCTTTGCCATTTAGTATGGATTGTAGTACGGCCTGTGCGGCCCAAACGCGATTTCCTCCTTGTTGCTGCACCAAACTGGCTGGGCTATCCAGCACCTCGTCGCTAAGTTCTACATTTCTTCTTACCGGAAGACAATGCATAATTTTTGCCTGACGAGTAACGGCCAGTTTTCGGGTGGTCAGCATCCAGTCGGAGGCCTCTTTATGTATTTCGCCATAGGACCGGTAGCTGCTCCAGTTCTTTACATACACAAAATCGGCTCCCTCGAGTGCCTTCTGCTGATCGGTCTCGATGGTGGCTCCCGCCGTATAGGCTTCGTGTAGTTCCCATCCCGCTGGATGGGTAATAACAAATTCAGCTTGCTGCCACGCATTGATCCATTGCGAAAAGCTGTTGGCCACACATTGTGGGATGGATCGTATATGCGGTGCCCAGCTGAGTACGATCTTGGGCTTTCGGTTTTGATAGTGCTTGGCATTTGCTTGTAAGGTCTCTGAGATCGTGATCAGGTCGGCCAGCGATTGTAGCGGATGCAAGGTGGCCGTTTCTAAGCTGATCACCGGAACACCAGCATAGCGGATAAATTGATGTATGATATGTTCCGCATAATCAGTTTCGCGGTCCTTGAGTTCCGGAAAACTGCGCACCGCCAAGATATCTACATATTGACCTAAGATCGGGGCTGCATCTTTAACGTGTTCCACGGTATCCCCATTCATAATTGCGCCCTCACCAAATTCAAGTTTCCATCCATCGGCTGCGGCATTAAGAACGATCACCTCCATTCCTAATTGTTGCGCGGCCACTTGTGTGCTCATCCGGGTGCGCAGACTTGGATTCAAAAAAAGACAGCCGAGTCGTTTACCTTGCCCTTTGTTGCGATCGCACAAGGGGTCGGCTTTATAACGTAAGGCCAGCTGTACCAGTTGGTCTATATTACCTGCGTCATTAACGGAAATGAATTGCTTCATGATCTTATTGGAAAGGTCTATGTATGGGGGTAAAGGGCCATCTCTTTTTTTAATGCATCGATCAGTTGATTAGCTTCCTCGGGTAAGAGGGCCAACGAGGGCAACAAGCGAACGACCCGCGGTTTGGCCTCGCCGGTAAAGATCTGGTGATCTGTGAGTAAGCGTTGACGAAGCGCGCCCCATTGCTCGGGTACATCAAAACCGATCATTAATCCTCTTCCTCTTACGTTTTCTAAGGGGGTCAGTTGACGTAGTGCTTGCATCAGCCAGTTACCTAATTTATCTGCATGATCGATCAACTGCTCCCTTTCCAATACTTCCAATACCGCCAGGGCGGCGGCACAAGCCAGGTGATTACCACCGAAGGTGGTTCCTAACTGAAAATGTTTGGGTTTGATAGCCGGACTGATAATGATACCCGCTACCGGAAATCCATTGCCCATGCCTTTGGCCATGGAATAAATATCGGCCTGTACGCCGGCATAGTCGTGGCTAAAGAATTTTCCGCTTCGGCCATACCCGCATTGAACGCTGTCAGCGATATACACGGCGCCATATGTGTCGCAGCACTGGCGTATGGTTCTCAAAAATTCATCTTCAGCAATATGAATTCCCCCAACACCTTGTATACCTTCTATGATTACGGCAGCTATTTCGTTTCCATACTGGGCGAAGTGATCTTGTAGTGCCTGGCTATCGTTGAAGGGTAAAAAGCTTACATTGTTTGTTTCGTTGACCGGAGCGCGATAATTGCCATTATCGGTGGCGGCTACCGCCAGCGAGGTTCTGCCGTGAAAGGCTTTACTAAAGGCGACGATTTTTTTTCGCCCGGTATGAAAACTGGCCAGCTTGAGTGCGTTCTCGTTGGCTTCGGCTCCGCTATTGCATAAAAAAAGCTGATAGTCTTCTTTGCCCGAGACCGTACCCAGCTTTTCTGCCAGGGCCTCTTGCAAAGGAATATGGATAGAGTTCGAATAAAATGAAATTTTTGAAAGCTGTTCTTCGATCCGTTTCTTCCAATGCGGATGTCCATGGCCAATACTGATCACGGCATGTCCCCCATAGAGATCGAGATATTTTGTTCCTTGCTCGTCCCATACCTGTGATCCTTGGGCCCGCGAAATGGTAATATTGTTCAGCGGATAAACATCAAATAGTTTCATCTTAAAAGAAATTGGCTTTTAACTCTAATCCGGTGGTCTCTGGTAACCCAAAGACAAGGTTCATATTTTGCACCGCTTGTCCTGCGGCTCCCTTTAATAGATTGTCTATGGCACAGTGAATGACCAAGCGGTCACCCTGTTGCTCTAATTGCAATAAGGCTTTATTGGTGCCTACCACTTGTTTCAATGAGATCGGGTCCTTGCTGATCGTAACAAAGGGGGCCTGGGAATAGAAGTTCTTAAAACAAGTGGTGGCCTCTGCCCAGGACAGGGATGAGCGTAACGTGGCACTAACAAAGATGCCGCGGGTAAAATTGCCACGCCAAGGCACAAAATGAACCGCTATCGATGTATTCGATGCCATTTTCAATTGTTCTTCGATCTCGGCAAGATGCTGATGCGAGAGGGTCTTATAGGGCTGTATGTTATTGGCTCGCCAACTAAAATGCGATGTTTCGCTCAGGGATTGTCCCGCCCCGGTAGATCCGGTAATGCCGGTCACAAAGGCCTCTTGTAGCTGGGCATTTGTAGCCAAGGGTAATAAAGCTAACTGAATGGCCGTAGCAAAACAGCCCGGGTTGGCAATACTTTTTGCTGCTGCCAATTTGTTGCGGTGTAATTCGGTAAGTCCGTAAATAAATTGGCGATCGCCTCGTGTCGCTTGATCGGCCAACCGAAAGTCTTGGGTAAGGTCAATGATGCAGACATTTTGATCAATATTATTCTCTGCTAAAAATTTTTTTGATTCGCCATGTCCCAGACATAGAAAAAGTACATCGATGTCGGCGGTAAAGCTGTCACTGAATACTAATTCGGTACTCCCTATAAGATCCTGGTGTATCGTATGAACGGGTTTACCAGCCTGGCTACGACTGTACACAAATACAACGCTAGCTTGCGGATGCAACAGAAGCAAGCGCAATACTTCTCCGCCGGTGTAACCCGCGCCCCCGACAATACCGGCTTTAATCTTTTTCATGAGCTGCTGATTGAACCTTATGATAAATACTAATTTGATTGCCAACGATCCGCGTAAAGCCTCTTACATCTTGTCCGGTAAAGCCACTGTTCATTTCTCCATACTTTCCAAAGCGGCTGTTCATTAGATCGTATGGGCTCTCGATGCCGGTTACTTGAAAACGGTAAGGCATCATGGTCACAAATACTTTACCACTTACTTGCTCTTGACTACTCTCCAGAAAGGATTCTATATTTCTCATTACCGGATCGAGTATCTGGCCCTCGTGTAACCAGTTTCCATAAAATAGGGCCAGTTGATCTTTCCACTGTAATTGCCATTTGGTAAGCACATGTTTTTCGAGGGCATGATGTGCTTTCAAAATGATCAGGGGAGCGGCCGCTTCAAAACCTACGCGGCCTTTGATGCCAATGATCGTATCGCCCACGTGAATGTCCCTGCCAATGGCAAAGGGACCTGCCAAGGCTTGCAAGGCTTGGATGGCCTCGGTGGGATGTGCATAGTGGTGATCATTGATATGTGTTAGCTCACCTTTTGAGAAAGTAAGTGTTACTTCTTCCGATCCGGAGCGAGAGAGAGGAGTGGGCCAGGCTTCTTCTGGCAACATGCCATTGGAGCGCAGCGTTTCTTTTCCGCCGACACTGGTTCCCCAAATACCTTTATTGATGGAGTAAAGCGCCTTTTCTACATTCACCTGTACGCCTTGTTTTTGTAAGTACTCGATCTCTTGTTCGCGGCTTAGTGCGGCGTCGCGTATGGGAGTGATGATCTCCATTTCGGGGATCATGATCTGAAAGATCATATCGAAACGAACCTGGTCGTTACCGGCACCGGTGCTGCCATGGGCCACGGCATCGGCATTTAGTTTTTTTGCATGTTCCGCAATTTGCAGCGCCTGGCTTAGTCTCTCGGCCGATACCGAAAGTGGGTAGGTATTGTTCTTAAGCACGTTTCCATAGATCAAATAGCGTATGATCCTTTCATAATAGTCTTTGATCGCATTGACGGTTGTGTGTGTCTTAACCCCTAGCGAATAGGCATGTGCCTCTATGCGTTGCAGCTCTTCTGCTGTAAAGCCTCCGGTGTTTACAAGTATACTATGTACTTCGCAGGCTTTTTCGGTTACCAGGTATCGAACACAATAGGTAGTATCTAATCCACCACTAAAGCCCAGTACCACTTTTTTGGCCATGGTCAAATTATTTAGGGTTTACTTGTTGTTAAAGAGATGATGCAAGAAGCCGATCGTGCTTCCACCTGTACCTTTCTCTTTTTTTAAAAAAGGCCTAAGAAGTTTCCATTGCTTGAATCGAAGTAGTCTTTCCAATATGCTTTTGTTTTCCTCAAAGAAGCGCTGTGTTTCTTCGGGCGCATAGTGGTCGGCCGGATCGTAGAGCATAGCGGTGCACATACAGTTTTTGCGTTCCTTGCTCATCAGTATCTCGTAGTTGACACAACTCTTGCAACCGGCCCAAAAGGCCTCGTCTTGTGTCAGTTCAGAGTAGGTGACGGGCTCGTAGCCCAGTTCGCTATTGATCTTCATTACGGCTAGTCCGGTCGTGAGTCCAAATATTTTGGCCTGCGGATATTTCTCTCTCGAAAGTCGAAAGATCTTGTGCTTAATGGCCTTGGCCACTCCGCTTTTTCGGTAGGCAGGGGCTACGATCAATCCGCTGTTAGCTACATATTCGCCATGTCCCCAGGTTTCGATATAACAAAACCCGACCCATTCCTCTTTTGGGGTAACGGCAATAACGGCCTTGCCTTCCTCTATCTTTTGAACGATGTATTCAGGGGTTCTTCGGGCAATTCCGGTGCCTCTGGCCGCTGCCGAAGCAGCCATTTCGTCGGTTATGATGGTAGCATAGCGAGAGTCGGCCGGAGTGGCCACTCTGATCAGGAGCGATGTATTCAATGCTAGTTACGATTCTTAGTGGGGGATCACCAGTCCAAAAAAAATGGCGGGGGGATTTTTTCACTGACAGGGACCGGGGTGAGGGGTTCGTCCTGTCAGCAAATACGGCGCAGCGGTTTTATCACGGTCAAGGGTTTTGCGGTTGTCATTTTATAACAAAGCAGTGACGCCGGACAAAACTACAATAATAAAATAATTTGTCGCTGATTTTTTACGCCACAAACAGGGCAAACAGCGTAGGGCGTTTATGTAGCGACGGCATCTCCTTTCGCCATTGGGCTACCGTACGGGTCTGGATCGATTCGGTCTTACTGGTAAGATCCGTTGCGACACAGAGCAAGGTCTGGTCTTGCAAGTGTTTCAGTAAGGAAACTAACAACTGATTGTTTCTATAGGGGGTTTCAATAAAGAGCTGTGTGCAACGCTCTTTGGCCGCAGTGCTTTCGAGTAGCCGAATGGCTTTGATGCGGTCTGTTTCCTCTATGGGCAAATAGCCAACGAACTGAAACCGTTGCCCATTAAAGCCGCTGGCCATAAGAGCCAGTAAGATTGAGCTGGGGCCGACCAATGGTTTAACGGTAGCCCCTTGCTGGTGTGCCAGCGCGATCAGTTCTTGTCCCGGATCGGCTACTCCGGGGCAGCCAGCCTCACTTACAATGCCAATTACTTTATTGCCGCTAAGGGCTTTCAAAAAGGCCTCATGTGTTCCGGGTTCTCCCAACGTGTGCCATGTATAGTTGTCAATGACCATCTCTTTCCAGCCACTCTTAAAATAGCGACGGGTGGTTCGTTGGTCCTCTACAAAAAAGAGCTCACACTCTTTGATGGCATCAAATACATAAGGGGGAATAACGTCGAGGGTCTCCGTATCGAGAGGGGCGGGTATCAGATAAACCTTGCTCATGATTTTTTTACCTGGCGAACACTTAAGGTGGCCGCTACAATGGCGTAGGCTGGCGCCAACCAGATCATCGCGTGCATAGCAAAGAAAACGATTCCATTGCCAATGGCCAATCCTCTGTGTTGTGAAGAGAATAAAAGACTTTCCCGCAGGGTAAACTTATTGCGGGCAAAGGAGTAGTCTAGCATCGATACGCCAAAATAATAGGCTTCCAGTGCCAGGGCAATCAGCGGCGTGATCCACCCTGCCAAGGGGATCAGCGAGAGCAATATCAATCCAATAAAATAGAAGGTTTGTTTGCCGGCATTGTGCAAAGCCAATCGAATCCCGCGCCATGCATCTTCTTTTACCTCATTCCAGTTGAACGGATGTTCCTTGCCATCGAGTAAGGCTTCGGTCTTTTCACTCAGGTAGGTAAAGGCCGGTGATCCAACTACAAGTAAAAGGTATTTGAATAGCGAAAAGTAAAAGATCAACAGGACCAGCCGCAGCATCATCCCATTCATCACAAATAAAAAACTAAGCCATTCGTTTCGCTCTTGCTGTAACCAGTTTTCGATGCCCAATTGATCGCTCATCCAGGTAACGGCTTCACCGGAATAGCCTGCCAAAAAATAAAGCCCCAGTATCAATAGCACACTGTACACGATGCCTGGCCACAGGATCTCCTGTAACAGCCGTTGCCGCTTTATAAAAACATGGGCTTCTTGCCAAGACCGAAAAGCAATAACGATCTCTTTCACGGGGTTACGATTTTGCGGCTGGACGAAATGATCGCCTATTAGAACTTAGGGCAGTTTAGCTTCTTGAGACTGGGGTCAGAGGGTTGTTTGATATAGATGAGTGAGATCTCCATTCCCCCGCGCGTATTGGTAGCTGGTCTTAGCAACGAGGTGTTAGCATCATAGCTGGCGCCCAGTCGAAATCCTTTGAACTCCAATCCCACATAGGGGATCAAGGCGTCTTTGAGTCGATACCAGCTACCCAGGTAAATATTAACCGGATCTTCGTCGCTGCTATTTACATTGTAAGAAAAGGCTCCGCCTAGTACAGTATTGGTGGCATTGGCCTGCATGCTATGAATGGCAGCCAAGTGAAAATAATGATAGCTTCCAACGGGTATACGTCCTCCGGCTTGTAGGGTAGTTCGGGTATTTAATATGTACTGACCGCCTTGAAAACTTTCTTTGGGTCGATTCAAGTGATACATGGAGGCGCCGAAATAGAAATTATTATAACCATTGGTACTGCCACTGTACAATAATCCGGCGCTGAGGTCAAAATAGCCAATGCTTAACTGGCGATTATCGAAGATCTCGTTGGTAACGCCCGTAAAACCGAGGGGGGTAAGCTGATCGGCAAAGATGAGTTTGCTTACATCGAGCCGTTTGTTAATATAGGCCCCCTGAAAGCCAACACCAACTTGGTGCATACCGTCTTCATCCATTCCTTTGTGGTAAGAAAAAGAAGCGCCGGCATAGTTAGTGGTCAGCACGCCGTTTCCGGCCACATCACTCATGGCCAATAAACCGGCACCCATATTATCGGTAAGGGGGATCCGTTTTGGAAGTAGCGCAAAATCGACCGATACGGTTTGTGTTACAAAGGCGTTTTCGATAGTGGGCCATTGATTGCGGTAATTACCTGCTACCCGTATAGCCCCGTCGAACTTACCGGTCAGGGCCGGATTCAGGGTAAGGGGAGAGGCGAAAAATTGCGAAAAATTAGGGTCTTGCGAGCGGGCAGAAAATCCGATAGCAAGGGCCAGGGTCAAGGTCAATATGAGCTGTCTCATCAACATTCAATAACGCAATTAGGGCACCGGGATTGTATGGGATCACCCAATTTGTTTGATGCCGGAGAGGAAAGTTACGGAATTTCAGCGAGTTATTAGCTCTGCAGCTTTGGTCCAAAGGCCAGGTCGCCTGCATCGCCCAGTCCGGGAACAATGTAGCTTTTTGCAGTTAGCTCATCATCAATGTCTCCGCACCAGATCTTGACATAAGGGGCCTGTCGCAGCAGGTTCTCAATGCCAGTGGTGCAAGCAATGGCGGCCACCACATGGACCTCACTGGGTTCGCCCTCGGCCTTAAGTTCCTGAATGGTCTTGACCAACGAAGCACCGGTGGCCAGCATAGGGTCGGCAATAATTAGTACGCGGCCATTTAGCTCGGGACTAGATACATATTGCAAGCTGATCTCAAAGCTTCCATCGGGATGATGTTTTCGGTAGGCGCTGATAAATGAATTATCAGAGCGGTCAAAATAATTGAGCAGTCCCTGGTGCAATGGCAGACCGGCTCGAAGTATGGTAGCTAAGACCGGATAGTCTTTGAGAACTTTTTGGATGGCGATGCCCATGGGAGTAGGCACCTCTTTTTCAATAAAGGGTAAGGTCTTGCTGATCTCATAGGCTGCTACCTCGCCAATCCGTTCCAGATTTCTTCTAAAGCGCATCCGATCGTTTTGCACGGCGGTGTCGCGTAACTCACTGACCCAATTGCTGACCAGTGAATGAGATTGACTAAGGTTTATGACCATACGCTACGTTTCTGTAGAAAAGCTACTTTTACAAATCTACAAAATATGCTGTATGGAATATCGCGCAATTGGATTAATGAGCGGCAGCTCGCTGGATGGGCTCGATATCGTAGCGGTTAGTTTTTTGGAGCAGGGTGGACAGTGGCAATTTACACTGGGTGCCTCAGAATGCATTCCGTACTCGGCAACCTGGGTCGAACGGTTACGTGGCGCCACCGAACTTGCTGCACGTGATTACTGTTTGCTGCATACCGACTATGGCCGGTGGCTGGGTGAGCAGGTTAATGCCTTTATTGACCGTCATCAGTTGCATTATAAAATTGCCGTCGTGGGTTCGCATGGGCATACCACCTTTCATTTACCTACGCGGCATATGACAGGGCAGATCGGAGATGGCGCTTCGCTGGCAGCCCTCACGGGTCTATCAGTGGTAACCGATTTGCGAGCCATGGATGTAGCGCTCGGGGGGCAAGGGGCCCCCATTGTACCGATCGGAGAGAAATATCTTTTTTCTGGCACGGACTTTTTCTTGAACCTTGGTGGTATTGCCAATATTTCTGCTACCGAACCCTGCGTGGCTTTCGATGTGTGCGCCGCCAATCGTGTGCTGAATATGATCGCTTCGTTACAAGGACTTGAGTATGATAAAGGCGGTGTCCTGGCCGCCTCCGGATCTGTAGATGAATCGGTGTTAAAGAAGCTCGAGATGTTGCCTTATTATGGGATGCCTTTTCCAAAATCACTGGCCAATGATTTTGGTACCGAGATGGTCTATCCACTACTAAAGGATTCTGGCTTGTCCGTACCCGATATGTTGGCCACCTATACTCGCCATATTGTCCAGCAAATTGCTGCTTCGGTGCAGCAATTATTATCCTTGCGGCCGGTCAACGCGGCCAATGAATTCCGTCTGCTGGCCACAGGGGGCGGAGCCTGTAATGAATTTTTGATCGCCTCTTTACGAAGCGCTTTGCAAGCCCTGCGCGTAAAGGTCGAAGTGCCTACCTTAGAGATCGTACAATATAAAGAAGCCTTGATCATGGCCTTTATGGCGGTCCTTCGCTGGCGACAAGAGTATACGGTTCTTTCCTCTGTTACAGGAGCTACGCGCGATTCGATCGGTGGAGCACTTTGGATCGGCCAAGAGGCATAAACCACAAGGGGTTACTGGGCAGTGGTGGTTGTGATGGGAGTAGTAGTCTTGATCGGAGAACTGATCGTGACCGAAGTGCTGGTCGCAGCAGGAGAAAACTTTTTAGTGCGTTGCTGTAGGATAGCGATTGCTTCTTGTTCGCTGCTGAACATATTGTCAATGTTGACCAACCGGGCGGCGAGTTTGTCATATCGCTTGGTCATTAGCCATAAAAAAATATGCAGATAATGGATGCCTTCGAAGGTTAGGATCTTTCGTTGCACCATCTCGCTTTTTCTTTTTAGGAATTCGCCGGGGATATCGGTATAGTGCAGGGCAGGGCGCTCGTGATGGATATAGTGATAGCCATCGTTCCAGCAGGTTTTGTTGTAGGGCGTATTGATACAGTTAATGGTATTATCCTCGGGATTATCCGGATCGACAAAAGCATGCTGGGCCCAATTGCCAAGCATCATCACAATACGGGCAAATACGAAGGGAATGATAAATACGAACAGTGTGACAAAACCATTGTACCAGGTTAGTAGGGCGCAGAGAATGTAAAATGATATTTCCCCGGCCGTTAATCGCAGGTAAAACTTCTTCCTCTTGCGGCTAAAAAAGTAGAGAAAGGTATCCCGGAAGCCCCAGAGCAGAAAGCGCAGCACATAGTGGATAAAACCACGCAAACTATCTCGTTGGTAGCGAAGCGTACTGCTGGCATCATCTGGCATATTATTCTCTACATGGTGCATACCCATATGGTGGGCAAAATAGGTTTCGGGCGTATGGCCGAAAAAAGGACAGACGATCCAGATGACCCAGTGCTGTAAAAAGCCGACCTCTTTTTTAAATAGTTTACGATGACAAATACAATGCAGCATCAGGCCAAAGCGTCCTTTGAAGTACAGCTGCGCAATGTAGAAGTAAAGCGCATATATGACCCACCAGAACCCTCCCTGGAAAAAGGAGGTGTATAATAAAATGGCTAACGGTATTACCGTCAAATGAATACCTGTCAATAATTTGATAAAAGGAAGGTCTCTTGCGTCATTGATGTAACGAAGCCAAAATCGTTCGTACGCTGTATACCGAGCGGGGCGGGTATAAACAGGATCCACTAATATGGGTAAGGCGCGCATACGTTAGTACATCAAAAGTAAAATCTTTTGACAATCTATAATGCTTTGTTTAAGCAAGCCGCTTTCAACACAGAACCGCGGCTTAGTTCTTTTTCTTTTCGATGGTTCGGACGGTTGTGGTAGCCCCTCCGTCTAACGTGAGCGATACGGGCTTGTTCTGTTTCCAGTTTCCTCTAGTAAAGTCTGGTATTTCTACGGTCTTTGACTTTTTTTCTGCCGACCGTATACTCAGCGGTACAATAGAACTCCACGAAGCCGCATCATATACATCTTGGTCTAAAGGTAGTCCGTTACGCAGGCAATCGATCAGTCTCCAGTCCATAATAAAATCCATTCCTCCATGGCCGCCTACTTCTTTGGCGATATCGCCAATATGTCTGACCAGCGGCAGCGTGTATTTTTCTTCGAGCTTTTTTTGTTCATCTGTTTTTAACCAGCTGTGTCCAAAAGCGATCCGTGCCGGACCAGGCCATTTCTGGGCCATCCCCTTGGTGCCACTTAGCAAATGGATACGCGAGTAGGGGCGAGGTGTCGATACATCGTGCTGTAATAAGATCGTTTTTCCTTTTACGGTGCGGATGATCGTATTGTTCATATTACCCCGATAGGCCTGATCGGCGTAAGGAAGAAAGAAGGGATCTTGGCTCGCTTTTTCCTTGGCGAGGGACCCTAAGCTAAAATCGGCCGTACTCATACTGACCAGATGTTCCATTACATCTCCCCGGTTGATGTTCATGCATTGGGCAACGGGTCCCAACCCATGCGTAGGATAGAGATTGCCTTGTTTTCCAATATTGAGTTTGAGCCGCCACATATCGGCATAGGCTTTCTTATTGAATAGCCAGCCCTCAGACAGGTCGTGTATATAGGCCCCTTCGCTATGTACGATCTCACCCAATAGCCCCTGGCGGGATAGATTAAGGGTAAGCAATTCAAAGAAATCGTAGCAGCAGTTCTCCAGCATCATGCAATGCCGCTTGGTCTTTTCGGATGTTTCGACCAGTTGCCAGCACTCATCAAGGGTAAGGGCGGCCGGCACTTCGGTAGCCACATGTTTTCCTTGGGTCATGGCATATACGGCGATAGGAGTATGCAAGGTCCAGGGCGTACAGGTATAAATAAGGTCGATATCAGGATCTTCACAGAGGGCTCTCCATCCTTCTTCTCCACTATACTCTTTTGCTTTGGGGCGTTGCATTTCGGCCAGGGTCTTTTGCGCCCGGGCGATCCTATCGGGATACTTGTCGCCTAGGGCCACGATCGTGGTTCCCTCTATGTAAGATAGACGCTCCACCGCATCGGAGCCGCGCATGCCAATACCGATAATACCTATGCGTACATTCTCGATTTTGGGCGCTGCATAGCCGCACATATTGAAGGCCGGCTTTCGGTTAAGAAACTGATCGGCTCTCTCCATCTGTTCATCACTGGCCCCTAAGAGGGGATAGGCTCCACTCAGGGCAGTACCTCCCAGTGCGAGTTGCTTTAAAAAATTTCTTCGGGGTGTGGGCATAGCAAATAATTAATCGTTTAACAGATCGGGTCTTCTTGTTTTGGTTCGCTCCAGGGCTTGTTCATGTCTCCATTCCTCGATCAGGCGATGATTACCACTTAGCAAGATATCGGGCACTTTCCAACCCCTGAATTCTTCAGGGCGTGTATAAACGGGTGGCGACAATAGCTGGTCTTGAAAAGAATCGGTAAGGGCAGAGGTCTCATCATTGAGAACGCCAGGGATCAGTCTGCCAATGGCATCGACCAGAACGGCAGCAGGCAATTCGCCACCACTCAGTACATAATCCCCAATGGAGATTTCGCGGGTAATAAAATGATCGCGGATGCGCTGGTCGATCCCTTTGTAATGACCACAGATAAGCAATAGTCTTTTTTGTAAGGAAAGTTGGTTAGCGACCGGTTGCGTAAAGGTCTCTCCATCGGGTGTCAGAAAAATGATCTCGTCGTAAGGAGCTTCTTGTGAGAGGGCTTCGATGGCCCGCGCCAGGGGTTCGCACATCATGACCATGCCGGCTCCTCCGCCATATTGGTAGTCGTCTACTTGTCCGTATTCATTGACGGCCCATTGCCGAAGAGCATGCACCTTTACGGTCAATAGCCCTTTGTCTTGCGCTCTTTTCATGATGCTGTGCGCAAACGGACTTTCGAGCAAACCAGGTAAGACCGTCAAGATGTCGATGTGCATATAGCAAATATAATCTTACCCCTTTTCCCTTGTTGCGGCCTATAAAAAAAAAGAACCCCCCGAGATGGGGGGTAAAAATCCAGAATGGAACCAACGCTCCGGAAGTCAGACCACCGGGATCGTATGGACACTCTTGGGTTTTTTGCTAGCCGTTTTGGGGATCGTTATCCGCAACTCGCCACTTCGGTACTCCGCATCGATCTTATCGGCGTTACAATCCTCAGGTAAACTGAAGGAACGAGACCAACTACTGTAGTTGTATTCTCTGCGGTTATACCGGCCTTCTCGCTCTTCTTTCTCTTCTTTTTCTTTTTCGGCCGAAATGGTCAACATGTCTTCGGCGGTCTCTACCTGAAAATCTTTTCGGTCCATACCCGGTGCCGCTACCACTACAACATATTCCTTGTCGGTCTCACTGACGTTGACAGCAGGAATATTCATAACGCGGGTCAGTCCCAAGTACTCATCGAGGGGTGTGCTGAGCATTCGGTCGAGCCAACCATTTCCGAATAAAGAAGGAAAGGGTCTGTTTACTTTTTCCAATACGTTTTTTTCCATGATCGTTATTATTTTGAATAAGGCAATACTGCTTATTCAAAACTATACGATCAGGCCAGGGCTGGTCAATGATGAAGTACAGGGATCAACTGATCCGTATCAAAAAATTTCAGGAGAGCTCGGCAAAATAATGGTGAAAGTAGGGGATGGTCTCTATCCCTTTAAAATAATTTTCGATATTATATTTTTCGTTCGGGCTGTGCAGGTTATCGCTGTCAAGACCAAATCCCATAAATATGATCTTGATCCCCAATTCTTTTTCCAAGATCGAGCAAATGGGAATGCTGCCACCACCGCGCACGGGAATGGGGGCTTTGCCAAAGGTCGATTCCACTGCGCGGGCAGCCGCTTGATAACCCTTACTATCGATAGGCGTCATGTAGGGTTCGCCTCCGTGATGTAACGACGCTTTAACTTGTACCGAAGCAGGAGCGATCCGGGTAAAGTAGTCCAATAATTTTTGTGTGATCTTCTCTGATGATTGATTGGGTACCAAACGAGCAGAGATCTTGGCAAAGGCCTTGGAGGGAAGCACGGTCTTGGCCCCCTCTCCCGTATAGCCGCCCCAGATACCATTTACCTCCAA
>Ga0078894_10000308_pt1 | contig 33144 bp, 24 predicted proteins | sample LauGreSu1BDMLBSD_2_FD_67506 | JGI IMG/M metagenome (GOLD analysis project Ga0078894, IMG submission 67506) | Freshwater lake microbial communities from Lake Michigan, USA - Su13.BD.MLB.SD (version 4) (version 4) | ecosystem: Environmental > Aquatic > Freshwater > Lake | place: Lake Michigan... | reverse complement strand
AGTTAGGTACACCCCGAGGGTGTACCTAACTTAGCCTACATGCCTACAGTAGCGATGTAGGCACAAAATAAGTACCCCCAAAGGGGGTACTTAACTTCAGCACATCGCGTTAACGGCATGCCGTTACCGCCAAGTACTTAAATTAAATACTTGGCGGTACAGTCAAAATGTGCGAATCTTTCCAGAAGTCCAAGTAGGAATGGAAGCAGCCGCCGTATTTCTAATAGCTGGACTCGGATATGTTGTCACACGACTGTCCGAAAACCCGAAAGAACACCCTCCCCCAGAAGGGTTCGCCGATACGATGCGATTCCCCACGTTCAATACACTCATGGCGACTGCCCCGCCGCCGTCCGAACCGACTCCCGAACAAATACAGGGACAGTACATTAACGCCGTGTTTCCTGATGCCGACAGTGTTCCGAATCCCACTCCGGCCGCCCTGAATCCGTCTATTGAGACGGTGATGATGAACCAGGGCGGAGTGGAAGAGGATCCCTCCTACGGGACAGTGATCACGGACGAACAGGGGCGCCGTGTCTACAAAGACTACACCTTCAGTGAACTAATGGGACAGAACATCAAGTCCTCCGAGTTCAAACATAACAATATGACTCCCTTCTTTGGCGGCCGCGTGAAACAAAATGTATCCTCCGATACGAACACCGGTATTCTCGACTCCTTCGTGGGCGCGGGGACACTCCAGATAAAGAAAAAGGAGGTCGAAACGATGTTCGACTCCGCGCGCGCCCCCTACGGCAACCCTTTCGGCATGGAATCCAGTAGCGATTTCGTCCAGAGCCGTATAAATAATCCCCGCAGCCGCGCGGGAGAGAAGCCGTTCGAGCCGACTCGTGTTGGTCCCGCCGTGAATGAGGGTTATGGTACGACCGGCAAGGGTGGTTTCCAGCAGCTCGAAGTGAACGAGTACATGATGGGAGCCATACGCAAGACGGACGATCTCCGTACCAGCGACAATCCGAAACTCACGTACGCCCAGCCTGTGGTGCCCGGCCAACATTTCATCGGAGGCGCTGCCGAAAATGCCGGCGAAGTGCGCAAGTACCGCCCTGACACCTTCTATATTGACGAGCATGGTGAGCGCCTCCTTGTGACAACAGGCGATCTCATCAAGGGCGCCACGCGCCCTACCCAGGTCATGAAACACGTGACTCGCCCCGAAACGTCTGTGGAGAGTTTCGGTACGGCGGCGGCCCAGGACGCCGGCCAGTCCTACGTGAGCGGCTCATACCGCGTCCCCATGACACAACAGTACGGCGGGGCCGGTTTCCGTAACGCCGACATGACCACCTATTACACGAACGACGTGGATGCGCCCGAGAGCGACTATGGGCGCTCCTCCATTGAGATACGGCCGAATGAGCGGAACTTGACGGGTGAGCGCACGATGGGTCTGAACTTGGTGCCGGCGGAGTCTGGCTCCGTGGCCGTGCATTACACGGACGATGCGCGCCCTACGCGGCGTGAGGAGATGTCCGGCAATATCCGGCAGACGGGGACGCCGGTTGGGTTCGCTGGCGGCGCTCCGGCAATCACGGTGTGGGATCCGAACGACGTTGCGCGCACGACTGTCAAGGAGGGCACGGTTGACTGGAACTATATGGGTATTGCATCCTCGGCTGACGGGCCGACGAAGCTCAAGGTGTACGACCCGGATGATATTGCTCGCCCTACACAGAAGTCGCAGATATCGGCGAAGTCCGACTACTTCGGCACGCCGAACTCCGCCAACAAGGATTTCACGAGCCACGATGCGGCCTATAATATGCGCCTGAACCCGAACAAGCAGCAGATCGCCAAGGGGCGGAACCCTCTGCACGGAAACGGCGGCTCTCTGGCGATTTTCGACGGGAAGATCAAGCAGACGACACGTCGGCTTGATGCGGACAGTGTGAACGATCGCGCCGACTCCATCAATCGCGTCGTCGGTATTCCTACAGGGGTGGGTGACATCGGACAGGTGCGCTACAAGGTGCCTCTGCAGCAGGACGTGAACGTCATACGGAATCAGCGGGAGATTCTGTCGGGCATTCACTCGAATCCCCTGTTTGATACACAGGACTTGGCGCGGAATGCCGAGCACGATGAGGCAATGTATGCGGAGGTTCTGCGCGGCTTGTGATCGCGGCATAACGGCATGTGCCGTTAAAATAATAACAACCGTCTAAAACGGCCCCCAGTCGCACCTATAGATGAGTAAGCGGAGTGCGTGGAAGGGCGCACTACTCGTATCCGGCGAGCCCGGTACAGGAAAGTCCAGATGGATTCAACAGGAGGCGAAGACAGGTGGCGCGCGTCTTTTTCGGTGGAATGCACGCTCAGATCGTTCTTTGCGCGAGGGCCGTGAGATTCTGCACCAACAAGTGCGTTCCTGCGAACCCCTCTTCGTTTGGTTAGAGGGTGCCGATGATCTTACCCAAGAGGCACAGGCGTTCTTGCGACGAATCATTGAGACGGCCTCCGCGAATGTAGTGTGTGTCCTGGAAGTCCGGGAACTCTGGAAAATGTCTCCGCCCATTCTCTCCCGATGTACGGTTATTTCCATGAAATCGGATTCCTATCGCTCTTATACGAATAAACTCCGAGCGAGCCAATATGGTCTAGTGTCCGTGCCGAATGTGAATTACGCCACAGTCACATTTAAAGATCTTCCGGCACTTCGTAGCAATGGAGAGGATCCGTACGCGGTTCTCTATGCGTTCATGGAGCGAGGTATGACAAGTGACCTTGTTGAGGCGTTCCGGGCGATTGGTGCCGGATCGTCTCCGTGGATTCAACTCGCGAAATTCTTGATGCGGAAAGAAATGAGTTCGTAATCTGAGTCATTATATTAGTATGGATCATTCTAATGACAGTGTCGGGGTCTACGCGGAGGCGAAGGGCGAGTACACGAAACAGTTGACGCAATTTCTGGGTCAACCCATTTTCACGTTTTTTCTGAAATTGCTTGACACGGCAAAAGAGCGCGAGGCCGATCCGAAAAAACTGCTCCTCAGTTTTCAGATTCTTTTGGAGGACATCTCGGAGTGGAATCACGATAAGGTGCAGCGGGAAACTCAGAATATCGCGATGGGGACGCAGTGCGACTATTTAGAAGAGCTGCTGACCGCCGTATTTGTGGCTCACACCAAAGTACTTTCGTCGATTCGTTTGACGAACAAGCAGAAGCGGTTACAGATCACTATCCCTAAGCTGGAACACTTCTTACACAAGACCCTTATTGAATGTGCCCGATTCCTTTGGACGAACACGTACCTCTTTTCGAGTTCGTGTACGGCGATCGAAAAGCAGAAGAATATGCGTCATGTGGAAAGCTTCATTTCCGATGGAATCTCACAGGGGATTCGTCTGATGCTTCCTGTGAAGAGCATTTTGCGCGAGTACTTATCAACAGAGGAGAGTGATCATGAGGACGAGGAAGAAGAGGATGAAGATGATGAAGATGAGGATGAGGATGAGGAAGAAGAGAAAGAAGAGAAGAAAGAGGAACCTCCCCCCGTACAAAAAGAGGTTGTTAATACGACAGCCCCCAGCAATCCCGTATCGGCCACAGGCCCTACCGATGTAGCCGTTGGCTCTAACGATACAATAAATCACACGTTCAGTCCGAACAATACATTCAATCCGGACAGGTTTGATGTGTTCGCAGATATCCCTTCTCCTCCCACTCGCCCGAAGACTCCTGTTCCCTTCACTCCGGCAACAGAGGATTTGCCTGTGATAGAAATGAATACGATCAGTGATACGGAAGGGGATGATCTGATGGGTGATGCGATTGAGTTCGAGGAATTATAACGGCACATGCCGTTACATCACGGTACCGCGGATACGGAATGCTTTTTTTTCCTTTATTGCGTCCAGATGTCAGAGACGCCCTCTCACCTGTACTGGTTAGGTGGCGGAATAGGCGCCGTTTCACTTGCCTCTATTAGCGCTACCGTAATGTGGCTCGCAGAAAAGAAGGCCCCCACAGTCAAAACAGTCAGCCGCGATCTTATTCTAGGCTCTATCCTCTTCTTTCTCCTACTACAACTACTGCCCGAATCAACAATGACTCTCGTCACGACAATCCTATCCGTCTTTAAAATGAATGGGGGAGTTCTAGATGCGGCGACAGCAGCAACAGCGGCAACCGCGATCACCTCCGACGACATGGAAGTTCGTGTAGGTGTGCCTCGATTCTAAATCACGGGGCATAATTAGGAGAATGGCTACTGTCATAAAAAAACCAATAGATCCTGATAAGGAATCAGCAGGATCTATTGAATATATGTCGAAAAACGATATAGACTCCGTAAAAGGAGTGTTCGTAACCACCTATTATTTCCGGGACTCCGACTGCACCACCTGTAATGATTTCAAAGGACAGGATTCCCAGTGGGTCAAAACGGACGTATACAAGGTCGGTATTCTCCATTACTTGCGTGTGACGGAACTCCCAGAATTTTCCGACTGGAAAGTCATCATCTATCTCGATAGACACAGTCTGGAAAATCCGACATTCAAGACGAATACGAACGGAGAACGCGCCCAAAAACATCGTCGCGAGTGGGAAACAATCGCCTCACATCCCAACGCCGTTTTTGGAGTCGTCGATTGGCCGGAGTATGCAGTGGGATCTAAAGGGGATGACAAGACGATTGACAACGCCGTTTTGCGCGCCCTGCGCTTCAAGGCGTTCCACGACTTTCCGACAATAGCGGTGTTCGTCCGGGATGCAGATACGCTCTTCGAAAATCTCATTAAGGACGGAGAGGGCACGACGACGCTCCCGAATTTCACACAGAAGCTCGCAACATGGGAAAAGGCCCTGTGGGATGAACTAAAGGGGCTATTTGCAGATCCGAATCCGTACCGTTTACTTGTGGCCTCGCAGCCGAATTACTATAGGCAGTGGCACGTACATCCCGAGACGGGGCAAAAGACGACGGGATGTTATGCGGCGATTACAAGTACGTTGGGGGGCATCCCGGAGTTCGCAGACGGTTCGCTCTGGAGAAAGTGTCTGGCTTATTTACGGAAACATATACAAATTGTTAAGAACGGGAACGACCGTACACCCTCGAATATTGCGAAACCAACTTATATTGGAAAGGACGAACAACTTCTTTCGTTTGTGATCGTCCCGGCCATTTTGGAAAAAGTGTACTTTTATTATTTCGAGTACATCCGGATTGAAGGTGGCCCAGTAAAAGATATACCGGAGACCCCGTTCGCCAATATGCTTCTTAAGAGGGGGATAAAGACTTATCCGTCGCCCTATAGGGAATCTCGTAATAACGAGCCGATCGTTGAAACCAAAGAGGAGAACCAGATGACCGAAACGACCATTTTGAATCCGAAGAGTATTCCACTCGCTCTCGATAAGAAAAATCATGAACTGATGAAGTCGATTTTCCAATTTTATTTGGCGGCAACTCCGGCTCAGAGTGGAGGTGGGCATAAGCGTAGCGGGCATACGCGTAAGCGGCATAAGCGTACGCGGCATAAGCGTAGCGGACATAAGCGTAGCGGGCATAAGCGTAGCGGGCATAAGCGTAGTCGCCGTTATGCGAGGCGGAGATAGAGGCTCTCCGATGTTAGCGCATTTACGGAGAGAAGATCCTCGGCGCCGGAGAGAGTCTCTAGAATTCCTACATCGCTGGAAAGCGTCGCCAATACTTTCCACTCTCGCAGAACATTCAGCATCTTCGAAAGAACTCTCATGAGATTTCCTTCGAAGAGATCGTAGTCCCGAATAATCACGTTGAGCGGCGCGCCATTCACAAGTCGTCCAATAATCTCCACGTATTCCGTATTGAGATCCCAGTAATCGTGGGGCGCGGTGGCCCCCACACGGCGCTCCGTTTCCTTGCACGTGATCGCAATGTCGGAAAGAATACGCAACGAAGCGCGAACAGCCGTAGACACACTCTCTCCCAGAGCCGACTCGGCCGAATGTTCTCCCAAGAAGACGGCGAGAAAGGTGATCGTGTCTTCCGGAGTTTTCAGCATTTTCTGAATCGCCGGATTGGTGTACGCGAGCGGCATGAGAATTGTATGCCCTTCATTCACTTCTGTAGCCATAATTCCGGCCGGAGTGAGTGTCTGTTCCTCTCCGGCAGGAGCCTCAGTAAGAAATCCGAATTCCACAAGCGCGCGGAAGTTGGGGCGAATCGATCTGGTCGTGTCGCATATTTGCGAATATGCATTTTCCATCAAATGAATCTTTCGCAAAGAATCCCGGTATTTCGGCCACAACTCCTGCGTGATCTTGTACCAGCGAGGACCCATATGCGTATTCTTCCAGACCTCCATGTTCCGTTGTGCAGTCTTCCGGGCGGCATTCACGGTCATCCGGACAGCCTCGTGCATTGTCTCATAGTCCCCCATAGCCCTCTTTTCGTCCTCCGTCATTTCGCACAGCTCCGCCTTTGCGCGCTCGGCCCCGATCATATTCCGGTATTCCTGGCAAGTGTCCTGTTGACCCTTGTACCAGAAGGAACTCTCTATGAGATCCCGCCACCGGAGCGTTCCCGCCTGAAACGTTTTCAGAATGAAATCGTAGTGAAAGGTCATCCGGGATTGGAAGGACGCGCAGCGTCCGGTCATCATGGCCCGAACCGTCTCGGGACTCTCCGGATCTCGGTCGGGGAGATAGACAACGTGGCCGCGATCGTCCTTACCTCTCCGGCCGGCGCGCCCCGCCATCTGAATATACTCGTCCGTGTTGAGAATCCGCATTCGGTCGGAGACGTCGTCATACTTGCGAAAGCCGGTGAAGACCACGGTCTTTGTCGGCATATTGATACCTACGGCGAAGGTCTCCGTGGCGAAGAGGACCTTCACAAAGCCGCGGGCGAAGAGGATCTCCACACACTCCTTCAGAATCGGCATGAGACCGCTGTGATGAAACGCGATGCCCTTCTCGAGGAGTGCGCGGATTGTATGATACTGCGGAACCTGTTTGAGTTCTTCGCCGTATTTATGCAGATGGAAATCCAGAATGTGGCGAACGGAGGCGGCGTCGGACGAGTCGATCAGAGTGTGTTCCGTGAGATCGGCGTAGCGTTCACAGTCCTTCCGGCTGAAGACGAAGAAGAGGGCGGGTAGGAGCGTCTTTTCCTCTAGGAGCGCGATCATTCCGTTCATTTCGTGGGCGAAGGCCTTCGGACCCCCCGCGCCTCGCGCAACAGGGCCACCGTCATAGCCTCCAGCGGTACGGGCTTTTACGGCGGCCTTGTGCTGGTCGGCGGCCTTAAGTTGCTGATTGCGCCACTGTAGCCAGGCCTTATAGGTGCCGTCCGTAAACTTGTTCTTGGAGTCCATGAGGACCTGGAACTCCTTGTCCTTGTAGACACCGTGAAAGAGGGGAACGACACGGTACTCGGTGGAAATGAGATGAATGGGGCGCTGTTTGAGTTCCCCGAGCCAGGAGGCGAATATCTCCGGCGTGTCGACCGTGGCCGAAAGAAGGACGAGCTGTACGGCGGGATTCAAGAGAATCATCGTCTCCTCCCAGACGGCTCCCCGGTCCTTGTCGTTGATATAGTGACATTCGTCGAATACGACTGCATCGAGGCGATCCAGAGAAAGGGCAGCGGTGATACCGAGCGTCTCTGTGGTCGTGCCGCGCTTATACAGGAGATTCCGCAGAATCTCGGTAGTCATAATCACCACGTCGGCGTCCGGCTTGAACTTGATGTCGCCGGTCATGATGCCAACACGATCCGGGAAGAGCTTCTTGAGGTCGTAGAACTTCTGATTGCTGAGGGACTTGATCGGGGTCGTATAGAATACGCGGCCACCCTTTTTAAGACTGTGGGCGATCTGGTATTCGCCCACGAGGGTCTTGCCGGAGCCTGTCTTGGCGGTCACGAAGACGTTGGAGCCTTTGGAGATGGCTGAGATGGCGTGTTGTTGGAATGGGTCGAGGGGGTACGAGTACGTTTGCGCGAGTCCCTCTTCCGGAGGGAAGGTGGAACAGGGCTCGGAACTTGGTACGATGTGTAGGTGTGTCGAATAACTCATTTGCTGCTGTGTTCCTGTTCGGTGATAGGGTGGATCAATTTTAGATCAACGCGTTCAAAACGCATGTTGATCTAAAATGTGCTCTGCTGCGCGCGCATTTAGAAGGCGAGTTCGGGAGACTCAAACCGTCTGGATTTTTTGCTGCCCGATCTGCGAGTCGTATTACTTCTTCCGGATCTTCTGGATCTAGTTCTTCCGACAGTTCCGTAATTGCTATTTCCGACATTCCCAATATTTGAGAAATTGTTCGTTCCAGATTTCTTCCAGTTGTTACCGGAATTGCCGTATGAAGAGGCACGAGGAGTCCTCATAAAGGAATTGGATGCACCCACATTGGAAGGATCTTCTGCCAAATTGCTGTTCGAATTACTAGCCTTTGCATACGCATTTGTATTTGAACCCATATTTGTATTCGCATACGCATTCCCATTCGTATTTGAACCCATATTTGTATTCGCATAATTCCCCTCCGGCACCATCTTCGGAGAGTTCTTCCGCCGCGTCTTACCCAACTCCTTCGCGGCCCTCGTCGCCGTCTCCAGAGCCTTCAGCAGAGTCGCCATAGGATCTCCGGACGCAGAGGCGCTAGACGCAGAGGCATTCCCAGACATTTTTCCGAGCAGCGTGTTACGCTCCTCTTCCACGACCTTATTTATGAATCCGTTCTTATCCTCTTCACCGAGACCCTGGCGCGCCCTCCAGAATTTCGCCTGAGGTTTGCGACCAACGTTATTGTACTCGGCCTTTCCGAATTCATTCGCATAGGCGGTCTTCATCCGACCAAACAACTCTTTCGCCTCCGCATCCTTCTCCTTCTGACCCGTTGTACGCCCAGCAGAGTTTGACTCCTCCTCCACGACGGGCGTCAGCTCTTTTATGGCAGGCTCCGACTCCTCCTTGGGACCCGCCTCATTTTCCAAACTGGGCGCTTCTACTTCCGTAGAAGAGGGAGCATTCGACCCAGTGAGGCCCTCAGCGGCAGGACTTTCATAGCTGCCCTCTGAACTTAATGTAGACTCAACCGGATCCATCTATTTATTAGTAATAATTTCCACGCATGTCTTCCATCTTCTCCTTCTTGGGCGGAGGCGGCGGGGCGGGTTTCGGGTAGTGAATTGCCAGGGCATACGGTGTAATATAGAGCATGACAACGAACACAATCAACTTCGCCAGATCCGACACCTCATGTAAGATCATGGTAATAAGTGCCGTGGCGACCAGTATGGCGCTGTGGGCGACCAGAGTGTAGACCTTGTGATTCGCAGCAAGAGCGCGCAGAATATCGATCATGTCATTTTTCCCTTTCGGGAGTTGTGAAACGATGCCGTAGTAGAAGACGAGATCGTGGATCAGATGCGCCCCGAGGAGAAAGCAAATAAATACGAAGGGCGACCAGGTCTTGCCGGACTTCTCATAAAAGGCCGTATACAGGTACCGTGTTATCTGGAATAGGACGACGATGAAGGTCACGATGGTAATGACTCCCTCGATTCCGAACATGTCAAAGAATGTATTCAACGGAAGTCCGCCGAAGCCTCCAACACGCGCCGAGAGTATCATGAGAAGGCTCGTGAATAGGCCGGAGAGTCCTATCGTGGAGAAGTCGTTCATGTTTTCGTAATTCCCGATATCGGCAAGCTTTAGTCCGACATTATTTGACGCGTTAGAATCCATTCCTTTTTGTTATACAGAAATATTATGTCCTGGAAGTGCTACTTGCTGGCTACGAGCGATGGGAAGACACAAAAGACGTATGTGGGAGTCACGCCGGATCTGGAGCGGCGGCTCAGACAGCATAACGGGGAAATTGCGGGAGGGGCCGCAGCGACTGCCGGGCGGCGGTGGGAACGCATAGGGCATGTGAGCGGGTTTCCGGATATGCGCGCGGCGCTGCAATTCGAATGGCGGTGGAAGCAGGTGAGTCGTCGTCTTGGTGTCGGAGAGCCGCTGAAGCGCCGCCTGGTCGCCCTGCAGACCCTTTTGGGTTACGAGAGGGCTACTACGGCTGCTGTGGCCTTTACAGACTGGCCGGAGCCGCCGGAATTTCACGTGGAGACCGGGCGTGAATTGCCATTTTTATAGTGACCTAATTCAGATGAAGGGGGCGCGTAAATCACCTCGCCGCTATTTCTCGGGACTTTCGAAGGGGGCCACACGGCGTCGGCGATCCGAAATTGCGAAATTCGGGTCCATGGGTTCCCGAAATCGCCGGGCCTACGTCGGTTTCCAGACGGATAAGGGGCGCAAAACACGGAGGTCTAAGTATACGGAGCGCTGGACTCGGGCGTTTCCGAAGGCGAAGAGCCTAGAGGAGCGGGCGGCGGACAGCGGCGTCCCTGTGCGCTACCTACGCCAGTGCTATAATCGTGGAATGGCTGCTTGGCGCACGGGACATCGTCCAGGCGCCACGCAACAACAGTGGGGCTACGCAAGAGTTTCTTCCCTTTTGACCTGCGGAAAAACGTATCACACGACGGATGCCGACATTGTGAAGGCGGCGAAGGGCGCATCGGTGTCGGCGGCCAAGTGGTTCGCAAAGTGCGGAAAACATGGGGCCTAAACAGAAACCCAATGAATCTCTTCCGCGTTTTTTTTGGCCTTCTTGGATTTGCCGCTAATATAGGGGCGCAGGACCCGGTAGGATCCACCGGCTGCTCCGCGGCGGCCTGCGTATTTGCGAATCCATCTCTCCGATTCGGAACAGGTGCGGAAAACTCCGTGAATGCGCACGGACTCTTTCAGCAGCCCTGGTATTATTCGTCTACGGGCGCAGCCTGGTATAAATTGACATTTGCGAATTATCCGCTGGATACGGCAATAGGTATGGGTACAGGTTCCGCCCAGTGGACGGGGGCGACTGTGACGGACTTGTATAGCCAGACGCCTACGGCACCGACCACAGACTACTCTAACTTCGTCGCGGATTCGGCGGACATGACAAAGACGGTGGGGCACGGCAAAATCGTCTCTAGACGGACGTTTACGATTCAGGGGGCCATGCTTACGATCCAGAACACGTTTTCGCTGGGCTACAATGACAGTTTCGTAAAAATCGTGACGCAACTTATAAATAATGCGACGGCGGATCTCACGAACGTCATTATTTGGACGGGGACTCGGGACGATTTTGTAGGGACTACGGACGTGAATACGAAGACGCGGGGGAATTTGGATACGGGGAGTTTCGTGGCTATTACGGCCAATAATCAGTCGTCGCGCGCCATTATGATTACGAATACGAATGAGGGCGTGCTCTTTTATTCGGAGACGGCGGGAGTGATGACGGCCTATGCGATGTGCTGTAGTTTCTCCAATGCGTATAATACGAATCCTTTAACGCTGGCTCCCAGGACACCGAATCCTACGGATGGGTCCTATGCGGCCATTCTTCCTCTTGGGAATGTGTCGGTCGGATCTTCTGGGTCTATTACGTGGTATTATGCGGCTGGGGCGGTGACCTCGTTGTCGGCGGTGGCGGAGACGGTGGCGGCGGCCCAGGTGGCCGATGCGAGTCCGAGTTTGACTCCGAGTCTGACGCAGACGCCCTCTATTACGCCTTCTGTGTGCGCGTCTTTAACGAGCACGCCGAGCCCTACAGGGACCGGGACAGGCACCGGCACTCCGTCACGCAGTGGCACGGGCACAGGCACGAGCACAGGCACGAGCACAGGCACGAGCACAGGCACGAGCACAGGAACCAATACAAGCACTCCTACAGGCACAAAAACACCTACAGGGACTGGTACAGGGTCCGGGACACCTAGCGGAAGCGGTACAGGTTCTAGGACACAGTCTCAAACGTTATCGCCAACTTCTGTGGCTATTATAAGGGCCGACACTAGCGCAATACAACTGGTAGACACCATGATTTCGGGAATTATCGTGATTAATATTGTCACTGCTGCGGTCGTTATGGCTCTCTGTATATGCGGTGTATGCTGCTTATATAGCCTCTGCGTTCTGAAGCGGCGCCTCGCAACTCGCTGCAACTATTGTAAGGAGGATTTGAGGGGCGTGACACTTTCGGCTCATTTGAGGGAGTGTGAGACGTTCGCAAAAGAGAATGTGAAGCGTTCGGAAGTGTATAAGACGATGCAGGCGGCTTGGGCTTAAGCCGCAGCGGTGGCCGCAGCGGACTTAAGCAGTAGACCCCAAAATAACTGGCAAACAACAACAAAAATACAGGAAACAGCATAAGGAAATATCCTTTTCAGGCACCTCTTTGCGTTCCTCTTTGCGCTCCTCTTTACAAAGAGGATTGACAATAACCATCTCGGACATTCTCTAAATTCCACCGGACAAAAATTGAGATTCGCCTATTTTATAGGCAAATCCCAAAAATGGAGGAACTTAAGGCGAAACTCGCTGCGCTGAGAGAGAAGAAGGAACTCTTGGAGAAAGAAAACGAGATGTACCAACAAAAGATATATGCTAATGAAAGAGATTGTGGGAAACTTGAAGATGACATATGGGATTGTTATAGAGAAATAGAAAAACTTTCACCCGAATTATCAGACGATGAGAAAAAGCGAATAAAGCGGGATCTAGATTATATAGGAAAAATAAATTCCGTTCTTGATATCCATGAATCGAAACTTGCTATTAAACTGGAAGGCTATCATTGTTCAAAATGGGATGCGATAATAGAGAAGCCTGGAGAGCATGACCCACTCTCACTAGACGATATAACAATAATACTATATACGAACTCAGATAATATAATGCGTATCGTGCGTTCGTGCTTTACACAAACCGGGGGGGAATGCTTGTGTAATAAGGACGATACTAACGAGGAAAAAATGACGCGAAAACAGTGGTTTAGTGGGAGCAGAGATAGCAGTCACCCTGGTCCGTGTTTACAGAGATTTCAGTATCATCCCGAGATTCTAGATAAACTTCTTAAAGAACTATGAGTAACGGCATGTGCCAAAGTTAGGTACACCCCTAGGGTGTACCTAACTTAGCCTACATGCCTACAGTAGTGATGTAGGCTTAAAATAAGTACCCCCTAAAGGGGGTACTTAACTTCGGCACATCACGGCACACCTTGTTCATTATCTCGACATTTAACCATACACCATCCGAGAGAACTTCAAAGTCGTAGTTTTTGCGATTCCTAGGAGGACGTACCGGTGCGCCTTTAACGGCCGAAAGAATCAGCTGCGCCTGGATTTCTGTGACACCGAGTTTTGATACGAGACTTTTAATTTGTGTGGACTTGCGGAAATTATAAGGCTGGTCGGTTTGCATCTGATCTTTTTGTGGGTGCTGAGCCGGATCAATTTTTATTTTCATGTTACCATTTATAAAATAGTAACGTGAAAAATTATAAGCCGTCCACGGATTCGCCGGAGAACTGTATTTTTTCGACTTTTCACAGTCGCCGCTCACACACTGTTTTAAACAAAACGACCACCATGACTTGAATGCGACGAGGATTCGTCCACGGATTCTTAATTGCTGTACGCCAATCCACCCATGCCCGACATCACGCGAAGCACATTATAGTTCGTCGCAAACACGTACACGGACGAGGAGGTCACCGAGCCTACCGCGTTGTTGGACACGGTCAGCAGGAGGGTCGTGTTATCAATGCGAGACAAGTTGCAGGTGCCGCTGGGCTGGTGCTGCTCGGGCTGCAGGGCGAACGAGTAGACGTTGATGCCCACCGCGGGGATGTTGGTGTGGTGCTGGTAGGGCTGCACCTCGTTGAAGTAGCGTCCCTCGCGCACCTGGAAGCGGTCGTGGCCGTTCAGCTGGAGGAGCGCCGTGATCACGGGGTTCTTGCCCGCCATGCCCTCCACGCGGGTCACGGAGTAGCCAGACTCCAGCACGGAGCGGTCCCACCAGTCGGAGTAGTTGAACGGCTGCTGGCCCTTCCACGGGTTCACGTCGCCGTCATTGCACGACACGTACGAGTCGCGCTGCACAACCCAGATGAGCTCCTTGCAAGGGTGGTTGAAGTTCAGCTTGAGCTTGTTGGAGGAGGAGGTGATGGACTCCTGGCCCGTGAACTGCAGGGTCTCGATCAGGTACTCGTGGGACACCTGGGCGAACTTGCGGCGCTCGTCCGTGTCCAGGTAGAGGTAGTCCACGTACAGAGACGCCGCCACCAGGTTCGTGTTGTTCACACGGTCGCGGATGGTGTGCAGGTTGGACGTGATCTGGGGCGTGATGTCCCAGCACAGGTTGCGGAGCTCGTTGAACTCCAGGTTCACGCGCACCTCGTGGTACTGCAGGGCGATCAGGGGCAGCGCCAGGCCAGGGTTGCGGCAGAACCAGAACTGGAGAGGGATGTACAGGGTGTACTCGGGCGCGCACTTGCGCACCTCGTCCAGGGTGTTAGGCTCGCCCGCGGCGCAGTCGTCGTCGCAGTCCTCGCCGCCCTGCACCAGCAGATTCGTCAGCTCGGGCACGTTGCCCACCATCTTCGCGTAGCCGGCCTGCTTGCCCGCCTCCTGGGTCAGCTCATTCCAGATGTGGAGCCAGTTGCCATAGTGCTTGTCGATGCGCTGGCCGCCAATCTCAATCTCCACGTTCTTGATCAGATTGTGGCCCACCCAGTTCAGCCAGCGGAACTGGGCGCCAGAGCCGTCCGTGGCGGAGTTCAGGGTCACCTTGGGCAGAGTCGCCTGCAGGTACACACGGTGGATCAGGTCGCCGTTACGCTGAATCGTGCAGGTCACCTTGCGACCGAAGCCAGGAGAGCCGTTGAAGGGGTTCTCAATGGACTCCATCGCGAAGTTGGTGTGGCGGCGATACACCACCTTGAAGAAGGTAATCTGGGGATTACCGGTCAGGTACACGTCCTGAGCGCCATAAGCTACAAGCTGCATAAGACCACCACCCGTCATTTTTGTTTATACCCTCTCCTGAGAAAATAATTTCACGGCCTACAAAAAATCTGCCGGAGACTTTCCTTTTTGGGAATCGCACCAAATCCAAAGGTCTAAACGAGGAACACACGTTCACATAGAATAATGACCTCTAATAATGCGTTTTTCAGTATACGCCCTACGCGAAGGAGTAATCCAGAGTCGAGAACAACCTTGGACGCCCTGCACAAGTACCATCTGGAGCGGATCACGGCAAAACAGGGCACTACTGATACAATACGCTCTGAAATATCGTCGTATACGGGGCGAATGAGCGAGACTCAATCGGATATGGAGCGGCTAACCATAGATGAAAAGCGGCAGAGTGCGGCGGCGGAGTTGAAGAAGCTGGAGTCGAATCACGAATTATATGACTATTATTTGAATGCCGGGCCGACCCTGTATGAGTATTATGATATACAGGAGAAGATCCAGAGTGGAATCGCCCCCACCTCAAAGCGGGTGACAACGAAACAGAAGCCGGGGAGTGTTCTCGCGGCCCTGGAAACGGCGGCCCAAGAGGGGGGAACTCCCCCCGCGGAGCACTCTAAGGGAGAAAATAAGGGTGAGACTCTGCGCCGCGATAAATTGCTGGAAGTCTATTTACAGAAGGTGGACCCCGAACACGCGCGCTCGTCTCATGAGATCGAATATGAGAGATTCGGTGATTGCCCGTATTGCGATACGGAGATGATCTTTAGTGCGAATGAGGCGAACTTTACCTGTGGGACGTGCGGATTCCAGGATTTCGTCTTGGTCGATTCGGACAAGCCTTCGTACAAGGACCCGCCGCGCGAGGTGTCCTATTATGCATATAAGCGTATCAATCATTTTAACGAGTGGCTGGCGCAATTCCAGGCGAAGGAGACGACGGAAATTCCGCAGGAGGTGTATGACGCGATTCTGGTGGAGCTCAAGAAGGAGCGGATCATGGATTTTAGGACGCTGAAGATGTCGAAGATCAAGGAGATTCTGAAGAAGATGAAATTCAACAAGTACTACGAGCATATTCCGCACATTATGAATCGTTTGAACGGGCAGACGGGGGCCGTGATGAGCCGGGAGATTGAGGAGAAACTGCGGTACATGTTTAAGGAAATTCAGCCGTCGTTCCAGGCCCACTGTCCGAAGGATCGGAACAACTTCCTCTCGTATTCGTACGTCCTTTATAAATTCTGTGAGCTGCTGGAGCTGGATGAGTACCTCTCGTGTTTTCAACTGCTTAAGAATCGGGACAAATTATACGTGCAGGACAAAATCTGGCAAAAAATTTGCGGGGATTTGTCATGGCAATTCATACGGTCTATCTAGACCCCCACTTGGTGGGATTACTTGGGGAATCCCACCAAGTTCGGTCTATCTAGACCCCCGCTTGGTGGGATTACTTGGGGAATCCCACCAAGTTCGCGCCCAGACCGAAGCCGGCACCCTGGCGTGCCGAGTAGCCGATGCTGGGGGACACGACGTCCAGAATCGCGAATACGGCGGCGGCCACGATCGCAAGGCTCACGATCTCCTCCGGAGGGAGCGTGCGCTTAGGGATGAAAATCGCAGCCACCGCCACGAAGAGACCCTCCACAAGGTACTTGATGCAGCGGTTTATGATTTCAGAAGTAGAGTCCATTATATTCTTTACGGAGAAAAAAACGGCGCGTTTCTACTTAAACCATTCTTTCCGAGATGTAAATATACAAATGGCATCAGAGGACCGCGAAGATTTCTTGACGGAGGATGCTCCTGTTTCCGGCCAAAACTTCTGCCTGCTGAGTTTCTTGAGTCCGGAGAACGTTCTCGCCAAGAAGGACACCTATTTCTTCAATGCCTTTCTGGGCGATTTTGAATTCAACATGCGCCTCAAGACGTTCGAGTCGTTCATGATGAACACCGTAAAGGGTGTGAACGACAAGCTCAATAAGGAGGCGGACGAGGCGGAGCTGAAGGATCTGAGTGGAGTGGCGCAGACGCTGCGGGATTCGCGTGTGCGTATGGACCTGCTTATGGAGTCTTTCCAGAACCACGTGGAGAGCACGAAGAAGGATCTGAAGGAGTCTGTGCTGAAGGAGATGTACGACGAGTTCATGTATAAGAATCGCCAGGCGCTGGAGGACAAGTTTTACGCCCTGAATGAATTCCGGACAACTGTCCGGGGACTCAAGGTTCGCGGGACGTATTCCACGAAGGAGGAGGCCGTGGCGCGTTCGAAGAAGCTGCAGCGCCTCGATGCGAACCACAATATCTTCGTGGGCGAGGTGGGGAAGTGGCTTCCTTGGGATCCGGAGCCGTCTCAGGTGAAGGAGCAGGAATACGCGGAGGAGGAGCTGAATACGTTGATGAAGAAGTACAAGGAGAACGAGGAGGCGAAGGACTTGTACGAGCGCGAGAAGCGTACGAAGATGGTTGGTTCCGGGAAGAAGGCGTCTGTGAGTGTAATGCCTAGCGAGTCGGAGGAGAATACGGTGTCGGAGCAGACGGCCGGAATGTTTTCGAACTCTGGCCCGGCGGATCTGGCGATGGCCCGGAAGATGGAGAAGAAGGAGTAAGGGGTTAGCTTAGCGGTTTAGCGCCTTACGGCTCGTTAAACATTTTTGATAGTGGCGCATACGCCCCTATCAAAACTGCGCGCCTTACGGCTCGTTAAACATTTTTGATAGTGGCGCCCACGCCCCTATCAAAAATGACATTGATTGATGAAATGATTTATTTAGCTACAGGCGCAATAGAGCTATTTGTAGGCACATTCTGGGTGCAAGTAGAGGTCTTAGGCGCGCTCACCGGGTGGCACACATTGTCCATGCAGAACTCCCCCTCCCCGCATGTGACTCCCTTGCAATCTACATTCCGGAATCCTTCCGGAAACATGGGCGCGAACAGATTACGGATGTACGGCATCAGCACAAGGAACACAACAACAATTATAGCGAGGATACCGACAGTGGACGGGACTATTTTAGTAATTTTTCCTAGCTTTGAACGCATTCTATAATATCTAGAGAGTTTTTATCTCTTACTGCCGGCTAGTCGCATCGCGTATGCGCCCAACTTCACCTCTTTATTGTTGGTTTTCATAACTGCAGCATCAGCCATCATCGCCATATTGAATTGCTGTTCCTGCTGGTATTCGGGAGATTCCTCCGCCGGAGCGCCGATGGTCCTGTAGTAGTCTGGCGAGACTGACATAATCACCTGAAATCCTTCCGGAGATCTCTGCATACAGCTCGCGAATATCATGGTCAAAATGGCAAAACTTAATATAATCCATATAGTTTTTGGCGCACGCAGCTTCGAGCGCATCCTATTTTGCTGACGCATTTTATATGCGCACAGGGAGAACCGGCAAAGGATACTTCTCCTCCAGTGGCCGCGCATCCGTATTAATACAGAGCCCATTTCCACACTTCGTACCGTCCGGACAGGACTCTAGATCAACACCGCATGCACGAGCACGACCCCCAGTTAGAATCGGCATCTGGAATCCTTCCACCGATGTCACATTTTCGTAGAGCATTGGCTGAATACGCAAATAGCGATCTGCTATAAGTAATCCAATAGCAATGAGAGCAATAGACAATAACTGCACACCTTTTGAATTCATCGTGATCCACTACTAGTTCTTGCGAACATTAATTGTCGGTCCTTTCAGTCGCTTCGCAGCATTCGGGTCATACGGGTTCATCTCGTCCTCTTTGGCCTGGTAATAAGAGGCCGAGTGTTGCCAGAATTCCGGCGCCCCAATACGGAAGTCTGAGTGCACGTCGGCTTTATACCAGAAAATACAGTCCTCCAGCTTCGCCGACTGGCTCGTATTGTCAATCACAAGACACTCGTAATTCTGCGTGCACTGGTCCATGATCTGGCAGAAGAATTCAAAGGAGGGGAAGGCGGAGGCATAATTGTCATAGATACGTTTCCGATTGTTGAGATACGGTTCACGGAGAATGAACACGTAGTCCACATTGGTACGGAGGGCCGGCTGGATACCGAGAGGGTACTGCATAGTAATCAAGAAGAACGCCTTCAGCCACCGCCCGTTCATGAAAAGGTAGCGAATGTTCTTGTCGTGAGTCCAGCTGTCGTCGTACATGCAGTCGTCCAGAATCATAAATGACCGGGGATCTACCCGGCTCTTCACTTGCATTTGCAGGTCCTTCTGAATTTTCGCCATGATGAGTTTCTGGCGTTTCACGAAATTCGACAGAATGATCGGATTGAACTCGCCGTGAATGAAAAGCGGCGGAATCATTTTTCCGTAGAAGGAGTTGGACTCCTCCGTGCCGCTGATAACGGTCCCGAGCGGCATGTCCTGGTGGTGAAAGAGGAGATCCCGAACAAGAGTGGATTTGCCCGTTCTACGGCGCCCGATGAAAATCACTACGGCATCCTGGGGAATCCGCTTCATATCGAATCGCTTAATGTTGAAATTCACGTGACTCGTGGCGGCCATTTGACTACATAGCAGAAAGTAAATTTTTCGCGTTTTTAAACTTGGACTACCTTCTTTATATCTGTAAGAAGTGGAATGAATTATCTCCGGGGCGTCCAAATAAAGACGCCGTCGTTTACTTTGGGGGCTCTACCTGAGGCTATGCTGAATGTACGAGGCTACTCGGGCGTCCAGACGTTCTTCCCGACGCTGACGCAACTAAACCCAGAGATTCATAATATCGCGCAGGAGGTTTGGATGGACCATGCGTGGAGAATTGCGGCGGTGGATCTTTCCGGTGAACGGGGTGTCTGTTCCGTCCGTATCCAGCCGAATACCGGAGTCTCTTCGGCCATAGAAGGGCGTGATGTGTATTTGAAAGTGACGCATTTGCTGGACCCCGTTCACTGGATTCGTGGCGAGTATTCTCTTCCGAAGATTGTGGGATTACCGGGCGATCAGGCCACCTGGTCGAAGGCCTCTAACAAAATCCAGGACGTATCAAACCAGGCATACGTAGAGGCAGTGGCTTCCTATGCTCTCGGGCGCCTCTTTGAGGAGGGTGTTACACCCCACTTCAATCGGTTCTATGGGGCATTTTGCGCGAATGCTGCGAAGTATACGTACAGGTTGACGGACGATTTCTGCAGTTACCGGAATGATCGGTGGTTCTGGAAAGGGTATGACAAGAAGTTATTCAAGTTGGTCGTAAAGAACAAGAGGAATCCGGGGGAGGCCGTGCCGGATGAGGTAATACAGACGATCAACCAGCGGTTCGTGAACTCGGACTGTTCTACCGAGATGTCGACGGCGTCGTCAGAGGAGGAGCTGGAGAATATCGTCTTGGATGATTCCGAGGTTCGCGAGGAGTCCCTGCGCTCGGCGGATTCCATGAGCGACGTTTCTTATGTTGAGGACGAGGATGACAAGTCCGCCTCAACGGATGATAGCGACTTGAATGATATTCTGGAGTCATATGAGATATACGCCGAATTCTCCGAGTACCCCGTGATGTTGATATTCACCGAAAAGAATGCGGGGACGATGGAAGATCTCTTGACGAACTTTCAGGAAGTGGGGGCGCATCCGGGAATGGTTGAGTGGGAGATGGCGTGGACTGCGTGGCTGTTTCAGATTGTGGCGGGACTCGCGTGTGCGCAGAAGATCATCGGATTCACCCACAATGATTTACACACAAACAATATTGTATGGGAAAAGACGGAGCAGGAATTCTTGTACTATAAGACGGGTGCTGGAGCAGTGTACCGCATTCCCACCTTCGGAAAAGTATTCAAGATCATTGATTTCGGGAGGGCGATTTATACGATCAACTCTTCCATGTATATAAGTGACGATTTCAAGGAGGATAATGACGCCGGAGAGCAGTATGCGTTCCATCCGTTGACGAGCGACTTTGATAAGGAGGTGCCGCCCAATCCGTCGTTTGATTTGTGTAGGTTGGCGGTGAGTCTATTGGATAGTCTGTTTTCTATGAAGCCGGATGAGATTGAGGATGGGGCCATTTTAAGCAAGGAGAAGGGGCTCGTAGTGAGAGAGACCGTGTCCGAGCTGTATAATCTGCTGTGGTCGTTTATGATTGATGATAAGGGGAAAAACATTTTCATAAACCCGGACGAATCGGAGCGTTTCCCTGATTTCGATCTCTATAAGCATATTGCGGAGTGGGTACATGTGGCCGTCCCTGCGGAGCAGGTCCCGAAGCCGATATTTAAACAGTACATTTGGAAGGAGGCCGTGGACGCATCGGTGAAAGTGTATCCGCTCTTTTGTTGAGTAGCATCTGCGAAAAAACTAGAAATCAACGATCAGGCGATCTTTGATTTCGTGTTTTGATCGATCGCGGTTCGCGCGAGAATCACGGGCTAAACGTGACACCGGGAACCAGATGAGAAAACATTGGCAACACGTCCTGTTGTGTAAGCGTAACGATACGGACAAGAGAGGCTTCCGTGCAGCAGACGTATAAGTATTTGCCGTCATCGCTTATCGTGAGGGCATTCAAATCAAGGTTGTATATCTGGGCGAGAGAGGGGTGGCCGTCTTTGACCGCATTTATGTAACCATTATTGTTGGTCATAAGTCCCCCATTATCTCCGCCGGAAATCTCTTGATTTGTACCACACAGGTTCAGTAGGACGACATTATTAAACGACTTCACGTTTGGCATATATAGAAGTCTGTTATTGGTCCTGTCGGAAATGTAGAGGGTATTTTCATCCGGGGAAATGGCGATTCCTCTTACGTCCGTGATAGGTAGCTGGAGCGTAACGACGCTTTTGTCCGCTGGTGAGTATCGGACTAATCTCCCGTCACTGTTTACGGCATAAACGAGGCCCGATTTACTCACGGTGAGCGCCTTGACACCTGTGAACTGTGTATTATTAATAATCGTTGTGACGGTGGCGGCATCAGTGGGTAGGTATGTTACAAGATCAATCGGACTAATGGTCCGTAGGCAATTAGAGGCGTCCAAGACGTATAAGATTGTCCCATCGGGGGACAGGGCCCATCTTTCAGGATTATTCCATCTGGAGCTACTAAATGGCTCGGACTGGTTGAGTGCGGGAGCTGCACCGGTTCCTGCTGTAGTGCGGAACGTGGTGACTGTACCGGCCTCTACGTTTATGAGGCGAAATGCGGTATTGTTACTCCCATCTCGGTTGAGAACGTAGATCCGTTTTCCGTCGAGCGACCGGCACATATCGCAACTGCTCGTATAGTTGGGCCAAGCGCTAGCGAAACCACTGAACCGGGCTGTTCCAGCAGCAGAAATCGTTATCGGCGTATACGTGTCTGCTGGGCCACCGGTAGCAGGGAAGTTTGTAGCTGTAGGGACCACCAAGGTATTCGCTCCGCCGTCTGTAAGTGCCGCTGTGCCGGCCCCAGTCAAGGACGCACCACCACCCATCCACGGAAGAATTTCCCAGAACGTTCCGTAGGGCCGTACGATCTTCGTGATTTTCACGATTCGGTTATTCTGAGAATCGTATACGTACAGAATATTTCCATCCTGGGAAGCACATATGGAGTACGGGACGGATAGGTGACAATTCGAATAATATGTCTGTACGGGGCCAGGCACTACAGCGCTATCGCAAATCATCGTGGCGGTAATTTGTTGAGGCAATGTCATATACATCGGATTATTCAGGTTATAATTACCTACCCCTCCATAGTTAGCCATGGTTCCATAATAGGCCGTGGAACCACTCATCGGCGGAATAATCGTCGACCCGTCTGGAATTTGTAGTACCATACCAGCCTTGACTGTTCCGGACGCAAACGGGTTTGCAGGGGGTACCATCGCTCTTACAGTCAGGGTACTCGCAGTAATACACGCCATGAACTTTGCTGTAGTTAAATAGGTGCTGTAGCCGGCGGAATTATTATTATTTATAGGAAAGGTGGATATCGCATTCCATTGTGGGCTTCTAATTCCGTTTCCTGCGATCGTGAATATAGTGCCTGTAGGGGCCGGCAGACTAAAAGGGAACTCCGCGGAACTCACGGAGCCTCTGGGATTTGTTGCGACAATTCGCAATTTGAACGGGCAGCCTCTCGCTATACTGGGCCACTTGAATAGGACACTATTGGATTGTAGACCATTATCTGTGCTCGGCTCTACAGCGAGAGTCGTCGTGGCACTGTAGGTCCCTATATATACATAGTACTTGTATGCGGTAGCATAATTGCCCCCTTCCCACGCGAACGTTATAGATTTGCTTGATACGTTTGCGATAGTAACGGAGGTAATTGCGCTAGGAGCAGTGTCACCTGTAAGCGTGGGCCCCTTCAGCGTATAGGGGTGATTTCTCGTGAGGGAAATACCCCATTTAGAGGCAAGATAGCCTTCGACGAGCTGTCTTTGTGGCTCTTCAAGGGTCCGTGTATAAACGAGGATCTCGTGGACGTACCCTCTGAAATTGGCGGGGGCTACACTGTAGGTGGTAAGTTGTGTGTTCGCAGGGGCAGCAGGATCACAGGTTGGCGTAGAGGCGGTGGCGGGGATTCCTTGGATGAGGGTGGGCAAACCGATTCTTTGTGGGGTGTCTAAGAGATACATCCCTATACCCCCCGTGCCCGTTAGGAGCGCCGAGATTTTTCCCCCTTTCAGAGTGTTTATAGACATGCCGACCGATAGAGTGCCGGATGTTACGGCGGAGACATTGAGGACTGTTATAGGCGCTGCCGTATTACTGCTAGGGAATGTGCTGCGAGGCATTACAAAATACTGTGGCCCCGCCTGTGTGGGTAGAGTAGTGAATGAATTAATTGAGATATTATTCCATGAAAATCCATCCCTCGATTGAAAGTACCATGATGGGTCGGACAAAATGTGCCAAATTTTATTATCATTATCCCAGCAAATATTTCTTACGTATCCAAGTGAAGATCCCATATTATTCCAGTTTGTCCCATCGAAAGTCGCACGTAGATTCGTATATTTTTGCCATGTGGTTCCGCCGTCCGTTGAATACACAAGACTATTTGTACCGTAACCCCCCGCAATCATCATTGTCGCATTTGATCCTATTGCGTAGACACCGCATGCATATTGGGAGTCTCGCATTTCACTTGCTGCCGTGCTCGCTGGAGTCCATGTTATTCCATCCGTAGAATAGGAGATTGTATTCGGATCCGGGGTCGTCTGGCCGCCACCTCCTCGACTTCCACACCAAAACCATCTACCGTTCATAAAGTTTAGCAGTTCAACTTGCGCAAGAGCAGTTGTAGTCACGGCGTTCGTCCAGCTTATGCCGTCTGTCGATTGTATAAGACGAAAAAAGGTTGTTACATTATATCCAGAAACGAGCCATTTGTCCGTTCCATTATACCCAACAGCTCTTCCCCACGAGGCAAGAAGAGTTCTCGTGCCAGGGGCTTCCGTCCATGTGATTCCATCGGCGGAATATGCGACGGGCTGCTTTCCTGTTAACGGTACTCCTACGGCCACAAACTTATCTTTACCCCAGCGTATCTGATCGCAACTGGAAAATATGGCGTTTCCAGTGGTGGAAATCGTCCAGGAAACTCCGTTATCACTGTACGCGAGCGAGGTCGTCCCGTTTCCGCCAACCACCCATCTAGTTCCATTGTATGCATAGGTTTTTACATTTCCTGGAAGCCTAGTTGGTGTGGGCGTATTATTCCACACGACCCCGTCGAAATATCTGCCGGCGTCACATAACATGAACGTATTGTCTATGAGGGATATTGTCCCTGTAAAAGTAGTTGGTGTATAAACATTTGTACCGTTGATAAGTTGACACATGTTCGTGGAACTTGCCGATGTGCTCGTGATGATTGGGGCATAGACGGGATCCACTCCGTTTATAGGGAGCTTAGTGATCGTTGTGATTGTTTTTGTGGTGCTGCTGCTGCTCGTATAATTCGTCCCAAGCGTCACGTCACGCCGTTTCACGATTTTCTTCACGGTGGTCCCGTCCACGAAATAGATATTGCCCGCCGAATCTGTAGACGTTACAAAGGAATTTAAGGGGGCTGTGTCTGGCCTGATTACCCCATTTTCATATAAATCGTTCGTACGAACCGTCCACGTTGTATCTGTATATATGGGTCCGGTCAGATCGTTACGAATCACAGGGGGAAAGGTGCTCGGCGTCATGATACGGAGTTTGTGTTTATTCGTTGCGTCTCCGTCGAGTATATAGAGTGTGCCAGTCTTATCAATCGATAGTGCTAAAGGACCATTAAAGGAGGCTGCATCCCCTATACCGTCGGCTGATCCTGGATTTCCTCCTGCTCCCGCTGCAGCAGGGATCCCCTTATTGACATTCGCCAAAGTCGCCTTTTTTATTACGTGGTTTCCCGTATCGGCGATAAAAAGGTCGGCGTTGTTTATAAGCAGGCCTTTCGGTCCGTTTAATCCGGGTATAGGCAATGTAGTCGCCATCATCTCTGTCGTAAACGTCGTGTTTGCCGCGACAGTCTGTGAAATATTTACAGTGTAGTTGCCCCAATATCCTTCGTAGCCGCCGCTCGAATTAAATGATACTATTTGGGTACCTGCTGCGACTCCCGTTCCGGAAATAAACATCCCATTTCGTATTACTGCTCCAACCGGAGTTGGATTAGTAGTTACGTTGAGCGTGGTGCCTGAAATCGAGCCGATAAAATTGATACTCATATCGATTCGACGAATTGCGTTATTACCTGTGTCCGCCACGTACAGAGTTACCCCACCACCAATTATAGCTGTTGGATTATTGAATCGTATCAATGAGCCCCTTTGCGGCGGCCCAGTCGCCACTCCCGCCTCCCCCGCTGTTATACCGTCTGTGGGTCTAGGCCCCGCAAATGTCGTTACAGCCCATGTAGTCTCTATGTTCGGCCATTGAAAGCTTGCCGAGCATTCTCTAGATGCCGCGAAAAAGGCTGTTCCAGCTGGGTATGTACGATTTTCCCAATTGTATAATTGATAGACTGTATTTGAAGTTTTACCTGTTATTACAGCGAATTTTGCACCTGTTGATTTTAGGTATAGGCCTGCTGAACTAGTAGGTAGATTCGGAAGCGGGACTGTTGTTGTTGTAGAGTTGAGAGTGAGAGTGCCGCCTGACACAGCAGCTGTGAATTCGAATGTGGGCTGCGTATTTGTTGCGGGATCCTGTGAGTTGGAAACGGTGTACGTTCCTACACCGCCTGAAGCAATTATTGTTATTCCGGGGGAGGCGACTGTCTGTGAAATGCTGATAGTATATGTACCGGGTCCGCCAGGAGGGGTGCCAGCAGTCTGCGCCGTTATAGTACCACCGGCTGTAGTATTAATTCGTGTGTTCAGAATAATTGTCCCGGAAGTTACAGCTGTAACAGTCAGAGTTGTACCCGTTATACTGCCGACAAATACAGCTGTACCCGTGAGCTGGTTTACAATCGATCCTCCCGAAGGCACATCAATTAACATCCCAACCTCTAAAGGCAAACTTCCAGGTATCATCACATTCACGGTAAGTGTTGTTTGTGAAACACTCCCTATGAATTTTGCGGTCCTGTATGGAAGAAGTGTTGGCCTGAAGTCTCCAGCCGGATTTGGATTACCAGTTTGCTTCGGCGTTATTTTACGAATACAATTATTGCCCGAATCCGATACAAGTAGGTACTGGTCTATACCACCTTGCGTTAGGTTGCTTGCCGCCGAGAAAACAATTCCATACGGATTTCGGAAGCGGGCATTAGGCCCATCTCCATCGGCAAAACCGGCGGTTGCGGTGGGCGGTGGTGCGCCTGCGATCGTATGCCAAATAGTACCAAAAATAGCTCCACCTAATATATTACCATCCCGTCTTCGTATCGAGTGATTTCCAGTATCGGTAAGATAATAGGGGCCACTTTCATCATATCTATCTGGAAGTCTATGAATAACTATAGTTGACGGACTATTAAATAATACTACATTCGTTTTAACGGCATTTAAATAGTGGTCCGTGCCTATTGCACAGGGTCCATCACGGTATCCAGCAATACCAGTTTGTGGAACAGCAGTGGTGGTTGCTTCTCCGCCTCCAGCCATTAGATATACGGGACCTCCCCACCCTGTCTGTATCAAATTATAAAAAATACAGTTATTGCCGGCATCTACTGTAATACCCCAACCTGAACCATAAGTTATCGTACAACGTGGCTCAACAAATGTCGGTAGTCTAGTTTCGGCTGTAGTTGTAGAACGAGGAAGATTTCCAACTACCCACGACCACTCTGGCCTGAATTGATTTGCCTCGCCTGGAAGGTATGTTCTACCAAGGATACCTTTAGAGGCATCTCCTGCAGAAATAAAGGTGAGCCATCCACCAGGATTAACCACTGGGGCAATAAAATTCGGATTAGTTAATCGAGCATTGGTGGAAGGAGGGCCGTATCGATTTCCAGCTTCACCAGTCTTTCCAATAAAGGACGTCGAGGTGTCCCCCGCAATTGTAATCAGTACGTGGGTCCTTCCGACGTTTATGGCTGTCTGTGCGACCGTCTGTGATATATTTATCGTATAGGTCGTGCTTGGTGTTAATGCGTAAGTAACTGTTGCAATCCTGGGTACAATAAACGTACCAGGCAAAATGCCCGTCCCTGTAATGGGCGAACCTACTGGAATGGCGACGGCACTCGTGAGTGTAAGTGTAGTATCGGAAATGGAGCCTTGATACGTTCCAACTACTTTCGTCGGGTCCTCCGCTGCGATCATACGGATCAGATTGCCGTCTACGAAATATATATTGCCGTATATATCGGATACCATAGCATTTCCGTAATTGGGATTTCCTGGGCGTGCCGTATGATACGTTCCATCGGTGGAACCGCCTGGTAACCAGTTATAACTTCCATCCATATAGGGGAAATAATCATACGACGTCGTCGTCATGAACGGAACACTCGGATTCAGTGCAAATCGTATAAGACCCATCTGGCCGCCTGGAACAGCACTGTTTATAACGAAATACTTCGTACCGTATAGAGTTATTATTGTATTACCCATAGGGTTACTGAAACCCCTATTATTCCCGGTATTTCCGTCTTTCAATGTAGCCATTTCGCCAGTAAGCGTATTTATGGTGCGACAGGTGGTCGCACCTTGGTTATTCCCGCGTTCGCTTATATATAAGAATCCAGAATCGGGATCAAAGCTGCAGAAAAGTATACTACCAGACCACCCTGAAAAGAAAAATCGGCCGTCATAGCCTAGATTACTCGTGTCATTGTCATTTCTCCCACTTAGTATCGTACCCGCAAGGACACTTATTTCGTTCGTCGTCAGATTTAGAGAAAAGACACGACCCTGCAAAGTATCCACGAGATACATCACGTTTTTAACGGGGTCAAATGCCATTCCTCGTATTCCTTGAAGATTCCACATAGAAACATTTGTAGGACTTATTTGAATCGCATTATTAATCGACGTAGTAGGAACGGTAACGATCGTATATTCTGTTGTTGAAGAGGGCGTGTATTGTATGTTTACAGGATTTGTCGAGCCCAGTGTCACAATGTTTGTTGGTGTAACTCCTGTAGTTATTTGTGGCGAGGTCACAGTAAACACAGTGTATTTCTGATCCGTAATCTTGAGCGAGCCTGTCATTGTTCCTGCACCTGCGAAATACAGGGCCGGTTTCTCATTTCCTGTTGTGTAGGTGGGGGCCGCTGTCGAGCTTTTCGCGTGGTTTTTCTGTCCGGATTTGTCTATCCAGGATTCTACAGGAAAGAGAGTATTCGGGACCATGGTATTATTACCGGGCTGTGTGGCGTCGAGCCAGAGATTGAGTCCAGGAATGCTTGTCGGATCCCACTGCGTCGCATCGGACTTTAGGGCCGCCCCCGCCTTCAAGAAGACGAGTTGCACGTAGACGTTGGCCCCGTTTGTCTGTGAGACTGCCGCCTTGAAATCAAACACGGAGTCCGAAATATTGTTGAACTGGAGAATATTTCCGATGGCCGATGTTGGAACGGCGATTTCTCTGGAGGCCTGTTGGGTCGCGCCCCTCCCCTTTCGCACGGGGACCTTCATATTTTCCATCGTTCCGTATAAACTGACGGAATTCCCGCCCATATCGATATTCGCTCTCGGAATTTCCGTCCATGCGTTGCTTGTCTCTTTATATCCGAAGATCGTATAATCTTTGAGAGTGATGAGTGTAGGGTCAATGTTTAGGATCAGTGTGCCAGGAATGCCCGTTGGTACGGACGTGATAAGAGGGTTCGTTATATTTTTAATCGTGATCGTCGTACCGGACACAAGTAAATTGACGTAGACGTGGACTTCTGCGGGAGTCGGTAGGACGGATACTTGGCCGCCTCGGAGCGGCTTCTTAATGATCTTCTTTTTGAGATTCTTCGTCATACTAATTGATTATTGATATAAAAGCGGGAGCTCTTTAGCCGCCGCTTTTATAGCGTCTAGTGCCGTTAAGCGGATTCATACGAGCCGCATATCGTGAGCAAGTCGGTTGCCGCCCATGTGAAAGGTGTGGTAGGGCCGGCGGGGCCAGATGCCGCCGTAATAGGCACAACATACGCTGTATTGCTGTCATATTCGCTCGTTGCTAGAGCAGTGTACCACTGTGTCCCGTTGTCCAAAAAGGTTGCCGACAGAATAGCCGAGTTTCCAGAATGGGCTGCTACGGGTAAGGAGAACTTCCAGTGTCCGGAACCAAATGTGGTGGACGAGCCTGCCTGCATGTGTATTTTTACGAAGACGGTTTTGCCGATGGCCTTATAGCGGCCTGTGAGTGTACCGTCTTCAAGACTCGGATTCGTCGTGGATGCGGTCCATGTGGGGGTGTAAGTGGTCCAGGCGCCGGCATCCGCCGCTGCTGGGCCAGTAGGACCAGTGGAACCCTGTAAATTCGCCAAGAGGGTCGTGTGGACGTGTGAAACGGTTCCATTGCGCAATTCCATATAGGCATGTTGGTTGTTTCCGTTCCCTGAAAATAAGCAATAGACTCTCATACGGATACGTTTCGTCAAATCAGGTAATGTAGTTGCGGGCACTAATAGGGAATATGTATATACTGCTTGCACACTCTGTGTAACGGACACGGCGTTTGCGTTCGTACCGGTTGCGATCAAGACGGGATTGCTGGAGCCATCCGCATCTACGTAATAGACGTCGCCATAGAATGTTACATTCGCCGTAGTAGCATTAGAAAAGTATATGTTGAAATCCCAGTATCCCCCTACGATGACTGTGGAGAGGAATGCGATAGACGCATCGCTGACGAAGGTCCCCATGAGAACGGGAGTTGCGGAAGATGAATGGTTTCCGGAGAAAATGGTGACTTGGGTCGCAGTATTTGGAGTTGTGGATGCGGTGCCTGTCTGGGGAGCGGTGCCTCCTGCGGAATCTAAGAATATGACGAGACCACTACTGATGCCGTTCGCTCCCACGGGCCCTGTTGGTCCCGTAGGTCCCGTGTTCTGTGTATCGGATGTCAGTAGCGTATAGACGGGGCCATTCGCTACTCCGCCGGTGCCGATGTGTTGGAATTGGATGGGACCGGTGGCCCCCGTCAGAGTCAGGCGCACGCCGCCTTCCACAACGCCCGTTGCGCCAGGAATGGACGCACCGAGAGCGAGTGTGGGCGCTGCGAAGCCGTATTGGCTATAAATGATGCCGTTGTCGTCGTTGCCGAGTGTCCCTGTGGGTCCAATGAAGACGGTGCCGGGTCCAATGTGCATGGATTTCAGGAGATTGTCGGCGTTTCCTACGGAAAATACGTTTGTCGTCGCAGGTATGAGGTCGCCGTTGAAGATGATGGCCGATCCTGTGGCGGAGAGAGTGGCTGCGCCGATATGGATGGAGCCGGTGGAGACATAAATATCTTGCCATCTCGTGCCTGTGGAGCCGAGGCTGTAGACGTCATGTTCGGAGGGAATCAGGTCGCCTTTGAGGGTTAGGACGGGGCCTGTGGGGCCTTCTTTATAGGTCAGGCCGGTTGAGCCTGTGGGGCCTGTGCCGCTGGGCGAGAATAGGATGGAGCCTGTGGGGCCTACAAAGGGTGCCGCATTAACAGGTGTTGTTCCTATATAAGGCAATACACGACGTGATGCGGCGGCAAAACAGTAGCTTCCAAACACAGCATTTCCGGAAGCAGACGCAGTCCAATTGATCCCATCAGACGAATACGCATTTGTAGTTGTTCCATTACCTCCAGCGACCCATCGTATTCCATTCCACGCAACAGCCAAACATTGGGTAGTAAACACGCCATTTCCATTAGCGGACGCAGTCCATGTAATTCCGTCGGACGAATACGCAAGTGTATTTGATCCTAGTCCTCCAGCGACCCATAGACTTCCATTCCATGCGACCGCATAACAGTAGTTCGTAAACAACGCCGTTCCAGAAGCGGACGCAGTCCATGTAATTCCGTCAGACGAATACGCAAGTGTATTTGTTCCCCCCCCTCCAGCGACCCACCGTATTCCATTCCACGCAACAGCCAAACAATAGCTCGTAAACAGCGCAGTTCCAGAAGCGGACGCATTCCAGATGATCCCATCGGACGAATATCCAAGTTTATTTGTTCCATAACCTCCAGCGACCCATCGTATTCCATTCCATGCGACCGCAGCAACAGAACTTGTAAACACAGAATTTCCATTAGCGGACGCAGTCCACGTGATTCCGTCAGACGAATATCCTAAGTTATTTGTCCCTGCCCCTCCAGCGACCCATAGAGTTCCATTCCATGCGACTGCACTAACATTGGAGGTAAATACAGCATTTCCAGAAGCGGACGCAGTCCAATTGATCCCGTCAGATGAATACGCTAGTTGATTTGTTCCTGCCCCTCCAGCGACCCATATAGTTCCATTCCACGCAACCGCATAACATTCGTTAGTAAATACAGCACTTCCAGAAGCGGATGCAGTCCATGTATTTCCGTCAGACGAATATGCAAGACGATTTGCTCCTTGACCTCCAGCCACTATGAAATTTTCGCTCACGGTTGAACTCGCCCCTTCTGGAGCAGCAGTCCATAAGAGCCCTCCACCTGTCGGCCCCGCTGTAAGAAACTCCCCTGCTCCGCCCGGATATCCATTATTATCTACGAGGCTATCAATGGTAATGGACGTGTCATACGTGTTTATAAAGCCTCCCATATATGCGCTGCCCGTCCATGTTTCGCCCTCAGGACTTGTTAAATATATGGTATTTGCATCGGAAGAATCTGTACCGACCGCAGTGTAAGTTCCTGTAGGACCATAGGTGATTCCATAGAGAGTTCCTTGAATAGGGCCCGTTCCGCCCGTCCAGCTGAGCGCATCAGGACTTCTTAGATATAGGGTATTTGATGGAGACCCCCCGTCGCTTCCAACAGCAACGTAGCCCCCTGTAGGCCCACATGTGATTCCATAGAGGGTTCCTGGACCGAATCCGGTTCCACCCGTCCATGTTAGGCCATCAGAACTATTTAAAATAAGAGCGATATCGGATGGATCGGTTCCAACAGCCACGTAGCCTCCTGTAGGACCGTATGCGACTCCATATAGGATTCCTTGAGTGGGACCTGTCCCACCCGTCCATGTTACTCCATCGGGACTTCTTAGACACAAAGGATTCGGGGGATTCTCCAAATCGAATCCAACAGCCACGTAACCCCCTGTGGGCCCATATGTGATTCCACGGAGGAGTCCTGGAATAGGCCCTGTTATTTCGGTCCATGTTTGCGCATCGTCATTGCTTACAAAAAATATTGTATCGTTTGCTGATGAAGTGGAAACCGCAACATAGGCTCCTGTAGGACCACACACAATTCCATATATATTTTCTCCACCTGAAATCCGAATTACTGCACTCGTCCAGGTGCGTCCATCAAGTGATGCTAAAGATGCTACTTGTTTTGCACCACTTGTTTGTGCGGTGACGTATTGCCATCTCGTTCTGGATCCGAGCGTGAGTTTTCGGATGCGCTGGTTGTTCGAGTCAGCCACGTAAACATTCCCGCTCAGGTCGACAGTGACGCCGCTAGGATTTTCAAACTTGGCGGTATTACTAGCGCCATTTTCAAATCCGGCCGAGCTCCCCGCAATCGTAGTGACTACTCCATCCGCTGTCACTTTTCTAATACGGTAGTTCCCCTCATCTCCGACAAATACGTTGCCGCTCGCATCAACGACTACGCCAACAGGAGAGTAAAAAGAAGCAGCTACACCCGTGCCGTCATTAGGCCCTGCGTTCCCGCTCCCCGCAAGAGTCGTAACAACACCTCCAGAGGTTATTTTCCGAATGAGATGGTTGCTCGTGTCCGCCACAAACACATTACCGCTCGCGTCAGCAGCCACACC
>Ga0078894_10000306_pt1 | contig 33174 bp, 56 predicted proteins | sample LauGreSu1BDMLBSD_2_FD_67506 | JGI IMG/M metagenome (GOLD analysis project Ga0078894, IMG submission 67506) | Freshwater lake microbial communities from Lake Michigan, USA - Su13.BD.MLB.SD (version 4) (version 4) | ecosystem: Environmental > Aquatic > Freshwater > Lake | place: Lake Michigan... | reverse complement strand
GAATAATAAGAACGATTAATTACTATAAAAATCTAGAAAATGAAACGAATACAAATGTTTGAAAATGCCTTAATGGAAATGGCATACAATTTTTCCTCGAATGAATTTGCTCGAAAATTACGGAGCATGGGTTGTCCTGAAAGACTAATCGGACAATATCAATCAGGATTCCTAAACGAAAACTGCATTCAGGACGGGACTAAAAGAATGTGGATAAAGGAAAAACCAACCCCGATTGGTAAAAAGCCGACGCCAATTGGTAAAAAGAAAATCAATATCAAAAACGACCATAAAACGAATGAAGAGGTCGGGATTATCAGGAAATTTTTAAAGTGGATTTATTAACCAAAAATACAAAATAGAAATGAGTAACAAGCTAAATAGTGGAGCACTATTCACTAACAAAAAGACGAATGAGAAACAACCTGATTATCGAGGGACTGCAAATGTCAACGGAAAGGACATGGAAATTTCAGCATGGATTAACATATCAAAAGAGGGCACTAAATATATGAGTATTTCCTTTCAGGAACCATATAAAAAACCCGAACAATTTGACGCTAGGAAATATGCCGAAAACGAGGCTAACAAAATGTTTTCTAGGGACATTGAACAGGAATACGAAGATGACGATGATTTACCATTTTAATAAGATAATTTATGTATATAAAGGACGAAGAGTTAAGACAAGCAATCAGGGAAATCCTGACTAAAAAATCTAAAAACAGCATAGTTGCAACCATAAAAAAAGACGGGGAAAAATTCCACCAATATACCCTAGACAATTTTTTGAATGGTGCACCTGTTTCCCTAGATTCGCTATTGAAACTCCAAAAATATGTTTTAGAAAATCCTATGTAAATCGAAATATAAATGGGTGCCTTTCGGGGTACTCATTTTTTTTGTAGCTTTGATTCGTGAATACAAATGAGTGGCTTTCAATCCTATATCGACACCATAAAGAATGGGTTGCAATTGTGCGGTCATTTGGGGAACCCGTTTACGCAGAGGACATAGTTCAGGAAATGTATTTGAGACTTCATAAATACGGGGATATCGAAAAATTCATAACTAACGGAGAGGTCAATAAGGGATTCATTTGGATAGTTTTAAAAAACTACTATACCACATATCAAAAGCAAAAATCGAAATACAAAAAAATAGGGTTGGATTCAATCAGGGAACAAAATGATGTTTATATCGAAATAGAACACTATATTTGTAGTGACATTATTCAGGAACGAATACAAAAGGAAATTGATTCATGGCATTGGTACGATAAGAAATTATTTACCATATATCAAAAGGGGGATAAAAGCATGAGACAATTGAGCAAAGAAACACGAATAAGCACTGATAGTATTTTCAACACGATAAAGAAATGTAAGCAAAGAATCAATCAGGCAGTCGGTGAGGATTACCAAGATTTAAAGAATCAGGACTATGACAAAATTATTTAAGCTATGGAAATTTTTAGGTTATTTAGAAGAGCAACGGATCGAGTGCATGATTCATTGTGGACGCTCATTTTTTTAATTTTAATTCAGGGATACAATGAGTAATCGGAAAATAATGTGGGACAGATTTTTGCACTTCATGGCGGGAATCGGGGCGTCTCAAATCGCACTTCATTTAATTGAAAAATACTTATGAAAATGGAACATATACTTGAGGTTCTAGATAAGGAACTCAAACATAGAAAAGAGAAATCAAAAGAATTTTATCGTAAATACGAGGAGTTACACGATGAGATTGAGCAACTAAAAAGAGAGAATCAGGCATTAAGAAATGACCTATTTCAGTTATCATTAAATCACTTTAAAAACAAAGAAAATGGCAAAGAGGAAAACTACGTCGAAGGTACAGAGCAAGGGGTTGGGGGATTCTGTTGAAAAGATACTTGATTCAACGGGAATCGGGAAAGTGGCAAAATGGATTCTAGGGGACGATTGCGGTTGCGAAGAGCGAAAGCAAAGACTCAATGAGTTATTCCCTTATAAGAAAATTAATTGCCTTGTAGAGCACGAATATGAGTGGCTCAAACAATGGTATGACAATCCTAGGGAGGTCATTAAACCTAGCGAACAACAAACGCTATTAGCAATCCATAGCAGAGTCTTTAATAAAAGAAACGAGCCAACAAATTGTGGACCTTGCCTGAATTCCATGTTGGCACAATTACAAGAAATTTTTAAAACATATCAAGATGAAAATAAAATCGGTTAGAATCGAGACGCTAGTGGCACACCCTAGCAATCCTAGAACAATAAAAACGGAGCGATATAAGAAATTAAAGGAATCAATACAAAAGTTCCCTGAAATGCTTAATTTACGCCCTTTGGTTATCAATGAAAAAAATGAGGTATTGGGTGGCAACATGAGATTATTTGTCCTGAAAGAATTAGGCTATAAGGAAGTGCCTGTTTTGGACGCCTCGGGTTTATCATTGGAGCAACAGAATGAGTTTTTGATTAAGGATAATTTGAACTACGGAGAGTGGGACTATGACATTCTAGCTAACATTTGGGATACGACTGAATTAGGGGATTGGGGTATGGACTTGCCCGTTGTTGAATCCACATATGTTCCCGTATACGAGCCGACTATCGATACCAATGATATTACAAAAGACGAGATTGAAAAGAAAGCAAAAGAGTTAGCAGAACAAATGGTCAAGTCTCAAAAATCGCACGAAGTTATGTGTCCAAATTGCGGTCATGAGTTCAAAATATCCTAAAAAAGCACAGATAAAAATTGGCACCAATCAATATGAAGTGGACGGGATTTATGAAAGTGAATTAGGCTACCTCATGGTTAGATTATTCAATATTGAAACTAAGAGTTTTTTGACATATAATCTAGGACCTTATGATATGCGGGACAATTTAATAGTTAATCAAATAAGAAAAAATGAAATATATCGTAATGACATGTAAGGGTCGAGAACACCTTGCAAAAAGAATCCAAGACCAACTACCTGAAGTAATAATCAATTTTGACGATTTTACTGATTCAGGGAAATTTACTTCAACCGCATGGTTTAACTATCAAAGAGGTTGGAAAATAGCGGGGGACGAGCCTTGCGTTCAAATGGACGATGACATTATCTTGACCTCGGATTTTAAAAACAAAATCGAAAAGGTAATAGCAGAAAACCCGAATACCATTATCCAATTTTTCAGCATGAGAAAAAAAGATTTAGAGGTGGGGACTAGAATGGAACCGCTATCCAATTTCATGATGCAACAATGCTATTATTTACCAAAAGGAGTAGCTAGGGAAATTTGGGAATTCAGTCATAAATTCTATGAATATACGGACGAAAAATCCTGTCCATCCGACCATGTAATTGCAGATTGGGGTGCCCAAAATAGAGTAAAATACATGATATATTGTCCTAACCTAGTGGACCATATGGAAGAGCGTTCAGCTATTGATAAAAGACGAAGTTCAAAAAGACAATCAAAAACATTCCAACCATGAAACGATTAAAAAGAGAAGAGCGAATCAAAACGATAACCAAGCAGTATAATTTATCAGGGCATTTCGTTGAGGTAGGCGTATTAAGGGGTGCATTTTCTAACCACCTATTACAATGCAATCCTAAAAGATTAACCCTAGTGGACCCATGGATAAAATTTGACCATGATATTTTTGGGGATTACAAGGATTTCACTCAGGAAACTTATGATTCCATACACGAGAAAGTCAAATCTAGATTTAGCAATAACCCGAATGTCGACATTATAAGAAAAATATCAATGGAGGCGGTAAAGGAGTTTCAGGATAATAGCCTAGATTTAGTCTATATAGACGCTAACCACGATTATAAATACTGCTATGAGGATTTGATTCATTGGTGGGGTAAAGTACGCTTAGGCGGGATTTTATGCGGACATGATTTTCAGCATAAAGGAGTCAATAAAGCGGTAAAACAATTCACGAATGAAATTGGAATCCCTGATTTCGAGATAACCGAAGAGGTTGGTTGTGCAACATATTTCCTAATTAAAAGATAACGCTATGAATGTCAAGTGGGATATCCAATTAAAAGAGTGGCAAAAGACGAATCCTGTTTTAGATTCTTATTCTAAAATACAAGGGGTAAAATTTGAATTCGATGAATCCAAAGTACGAGAGGTATTAGTGGCAAAGGGACATCAATTAAAAACATGGGGTGGCTCACAAACAACTAGCGAACCGCATTGGATTGGAGTTACAAAGCAAACCCCGTTACATACCGACCCGAGATATCCTAGATATACATGGCATTTGATTGTAAAGGTGGATAATTTTGTTTTGAGGGGGATTGATTTGGTAGAGACTCCACTAGAGGATAACATGATTATTTTGCTAGATACTCATAGTCCCCACCAATTATTAGCAAAGGACAAAGAGGCGGTTTACTATATTGCCGTTAGCATTGATTCAAAGGAAATCCTACCCTTTAATCAGGTAAAACAAAAGCTAATTGATTACGCCAACAACACCCCGATTAATATAAATATTGACAGGATTACTAAATGAAAATATATCTAAATACAGATGTTTATCAATCAGGGATTGACCGCATTAGATATATATTTGAAGAGTTCCCAAATGTAGTGGTCAATTATTCAGGTGGTAAAGATAGCACTGTTATTTTCAATTTGGCTATGCAAGTAGCTAGGGAAAAAAATAGGTTGCCACTCAAGGTATTATTTGTGGACCAAGAGGCTGAATGGAAAGGGACTATTGATTTGGTCGAAGAGATAATGACGAATCCCGATGTGGAACCATATTGGTTTCAAATGCCTATGGTAATAACGAATAATGCGTCTAGCTATAATCGATACAATTATTGTTGGAATGAAGAGGACAAGGACAAATGGATACACCCGCAACATGAAATATCAATAAAGGAAAACATTTTCGGGACAGATAGATTTCATGACTTATTCAAAGCGATAATGATTAAGTTATGGGGTGACCAAAAAACTTGCAATCTAACGGGAGTAAGAGCAGAAGAATCCCCGAAACGAATGATAGGTTTGGTAAATGAGGCAACCTATAAGCATATTACTTGGGGAAAGGTCGAGGATAAAAAAAGAGAGCACTATTCGTTTCATCCACTTTACGATTGGAGTTACTCGGATATTTGGAAATCAATCCATGATAACAAATGGAGTTATAATCGGATTTACGATGAAATGTATAAACATGGAGTTAAGATAAATGATATGCGAATATCGAATGTCCACCATGAGACTGCGATTCAATCGTTGCTATTAGTTCAGGAAATCGAACCTGAAACTTGGGAAAAAATATGTAACCGAATAGACGGAGCGAATACCATTAAGCATATCAAATTGAATAGTTTTCGATGTCCTACCGAACTTCCTTATATGTTTGAATCATGGAAAGAGTATGCGTTGCACCTAGCGGAAAACATAATACAAGAGGAATCAAATCGAGAATTATTGTATGCCAAAATCAAAAGTAAAGAGGAGTTTTTCAGTGCACCATTGATAGTAAATGATTTTTGGAAAACCATTGTAAAAACAATTTTATCGAGCGATTGGGACTTTACAAAATTGGTCAATTGGGAAACCGCCCAACCCGTATTTTGCTATCGAAGATTTAAAAATGGTAAGAGAAACAAGGAGATTTTGATGTACCCAAAATACCTAGAAAACCATGAAATTAGAGAGATTTTGGAAAATAACTAGAATGCGATTTAAGGGCATTTTTAGGCGATTACAGAGACTTTCATGTATCTTTGGATATAGATATCATTTTAATCGTGAAATACAGAGTTGGCTATGGTAAAGGGATTCAGCGGGGGGTACCTCAAATATGTAATAATTTCATTTTCAGCGTTTATCATTGAAATTTGCAGTACATTTTACATAAAATATGTATCCGAAGAGAATCCTATCGGTATGTTGTTCTTTGCATTTATCGGACCATTTTTGGGGTTGCCTTTTGCGGGGTATATGGTGGAGTCAAAACTTTGGAGCGATAGATTACGAATGGCGTTTGCGTTATCAATAGGATATGTTTTGGGTTGCATTTTAGTAATAACATTAATTAATAAAAACTGATGAAAGACGAATTGAAAAACCTGATTATTCAGGAATACGAAAATAGTAATGACCTGATAGGTTTCGTAAATGAACTAAGAGAATTTATCCATACCGAATTGAGTCCCTTGACAGAACAGCCTGTCGATTTTATTCGATGGGTGCCGGTTGAAAAAGTGCAACCAAATGATTACAATCCGAATTCAGTAGCGAAAGTCGAAATGGGGTTATTGTATAAATCAATCAAACATGATGGTTACACCCAACCGACAGTTACCATTTATGACGAGCAAAATGATAAATACATAATTGTCGACGGATTCCACCGATATTTTACTTGTAAGAATCAAAAAGATATTTATGATAGGAATCATGGTATGCTACCTATTGTGGTCATTAAAAAGGATATAAATGACCGAATGGCGTCAACCATAAGGCACAACAGAGCGAGGGGTGAGCACTCTATATCAGGCATGTCGAACATGGTATTTAATATGCTAGATAATGGTTGGACTGATGAAGAGATTTGTAACCATTTAGGAATGGAACCCGAGGAAATCCTGAAATTGAAACACATAACGGGATTTAGCAAATTATTCAAAGATGTCGAATATAACAAGGCGTGGGAATCGAAGAGGCAAATCAAGTTAAGGTTGGACGCAGAAAAATCAAAATAACATGAAAGGGAATTTTAGCAAAAACACGAAATATTACAAAGGCATTGTATATGAATTCAATTTGCCAACGGGAACGACTTGTCCTTTCGCTATGGAATGCAAGGTAACGGTTGACAGATATACGGGGAAATTTGATATCAATAGAGGTCAATACAAATGTTATGCTAGTTCAGCAGAACGATTCCCCGCAGTAAGAAAATCAAGGTGGGATAATTTTGAATATGTAAAAAACGGAGGAGTCCCTGAAATACCAAAAGATTGTAAAGCTATTAGGATACATGCGTCGGGGGATTTTTTTAATCAGGCATATTTTGATATGTGGCTCGAGTTGGCTCGGTCAAGACCTGATGTTGAATTTTGGGCTTATACAAAAAGCCTTAACTATTGGCTAAATAGAATATCGAGTATTCCTAGTAATTTTATATTGACGGCTAGTTATGGAGGGAAACACGATTCCCTGATTGAAATACGCCAATTGAAAAGTGCAAAGGTATTCAAATCAATAGAGGAAGTTCCTAGTGGCATGAGAGTAGATTACAACGACGACCTAGCTAGGATTCCAAATGAGAGTTTTGCGTTATTAGATAACACCTTTAATAGTAAAAAGAATGGAAAATAAAAAGAGCGAACTGCACAAAACTTTACACAATAAAAAAGCCTTATTAGAGGCATTGGAGAAAACGCTAGGAGTGGTTACCTCAGCGTGCAAAATGGTAGGCATATCTAGACGGGCATATTACGATTATTTGAAAGACCCTGAATTCAAAGAGCAAGTCGATGACATATCGGAAGTGGCTATTGATTTTGCGGAGTCGCAGTTACATAAGCAAATCAAAGAGGGAAATGTATCGTCGACTATTTTCTATTTAAAGACGAAAGGGAAAAATCGAGGCTATATTGAAAGGACAGAATCTAGCATACAATACAATCCAAATACATTCCCTGAATGGTTAGACGATGAAGAGTAAAGCGAATCCTAATTTCTTGTTTCTTAAAAAATCAGTCCCAAAGCAAAGGGTTACTTTATTGCAAGGCGGGACCCGCTCGGGTAAAACATATGCCTTAGTTTATTATTTGATTTGGTTATGCAAAAGCCACCAAAATGCAGGTCTTGAAATTGACGTTTGTAGGGATACCTATACGGCCTTAAAATCGACTGCATGGAAAGATATGAAAGATATCCTTTTGACCATGGGGTTATATCGAGATGACCTACACAATAAGACGGAACATATCTATAATTTATTTGGGAATAATATCAGTTATTATGGTGCCGACAATCCCGATAAAATACATGGGCGTTCTAGGGATATTCTGTGGATAAACGAGGCACACCAATTTCCCGAAGAAACTATCGACCAATTGTTTCCCCGAACAAGATACAAGATAATAGCCGACTATAATCCCGCTTTGCCACAGGAACATTGGTTGGATAAATACATAGATAAATACCCGCCACTCATAACTACATATAAGGATAATCCTTTTTTGACCAAGGCTCAAGTCGACGATATCGAAAGTAAAATCGATAATCCTTATTGGTGGAAAGTGTACGGGACGGGGGAAAGGGCACAACCAACGGGGGCGGTATTTAGCAACTATACAATAGGGGATTTCAGGGAAACTTCATTAATGGGTTTCGGACAAGATTTTGGATTCTCGCAAGACCCGTCGACATTGATACAATGCTCGATTGATTCAAAGACGAAAGAAATATATGTAAGGGAATGTTTTTACGAGATAGGATTGAACACCGCTCAGTTATATGAATTGAATCTTAAATTTGCGGGTAGGGAATTGATAGTCGGGGATTCAGCAGAACCTAGACTGATTTCCGAACTTATGCAAAGGGGATTGAATATTGTAGAGTGCGATAAAGGGCAAGGGAGCGTGACTGCGGGACTTTCTCTTATGAGCGAATATAAAATCATTATCGAACCTAAAAGTCGTCACATAATCAAAGAATTCAATAATTATTCGTGGCTCGATAAAACCAATAAAAGTATCCCTATCGATAAGTATAACCATACCATTGATGCAATCCGATATTTCGTTTCAAAGGCGGTATCGAATCCACATCGGGGTAAATACTATATCAAGTAAATTACAAATTATCAAAATCAAGTTATATTAGTATGGCAACTCTAGAATTAAAGGCACCTACAAAATTGAGTGAAATCCCTCTTAAACATTATCAGGACTTCAAAGAATTGTGTGAAAAATCGAATGACGAGGAATTTATTTCACATAAAACGATTGAGATATTTTGCGGGATACGATTGAAAGACGCAGTTAGGATTAAGGCACGAGATATCATGTCCATGATTCAAACCTTAAATCAGGTATTCACTGAAAATCCTAGTTTCATTAAGACATTCAAAATCAGGGATATCGAGTTTGGATTTATCCCAAATCTAGAAAACATGAGTTGGGCGGAATACATTGACTTGGAAAAACACCTACAAGAATGGTCAAGCTATCATCGTGCCATGGCGGTTATGTATCGACCTATAACGACTAAGATTAAAGATAGCTACGAAATCATGGAATATAAGGGAACAGAGGAGTTCGCAGAAATAATGAGATATGCCCCGTTGGACGCAGTATTGAGTTCATCGCTTTTTTTTTGGAATTTAGAAAACGAGTTGTATCCCGTTTTCCTATCCTATTTGGAGACCCTGATGAAAACGAAGAAGGGGTTACCAATGACTTTAGCGAAGAGACTCAATTTAGCAAAAAATGGGGGTGGTATAACTCAATCTATCGAGTTGCTAAGGGAGACCTTGGAAAGTTCGATGAGGCAACGTCCACACCTCTCTTTCGAGTTTTGACATTCCTAAGTTATGAAATCGAGCGGGACAGAATTGAATATAATCGGATTAAAAAGCAACAAAGATTAAACAGATAAAATGAATTCATATAGCACATATTACCAAGTAGTCGAAAAGATAAAGAATTATTTTGCCACCGACCAAATGGTTTCTAAAATAACCTATGGAGACATAAGCACAATCGATATCGATAAACAGAATTTGTTTCCCCTGATTCATTATAACATAGTCAAGGTTATTCCCGAAGACCAAGTCGTTAGATTCGATTTTGTGTTGTTTGCTATGGACATATTGGACGAGAGCAAAGACGAATTTGGAACTCCAAATCTATCGTTTGCGGGGAACGATAACGCTATTGATATCCTGAATAAATTGTATATCGTATTAATGAGTTTTAGGAATCAATTGAACAGCCAAATTTTTGACTACGATTTGTATTTAGTGGACGGCTCGGAAATGGTAATGGAACCATTTGTCGACAGATTCGAGAATGGACTTGCGGGGTTTTCAGTCCAATTTAGTATTTATGTCCCTAACGAATTTTACGCATGCTAGGGAATGATTTAAAGGGGACTCAAAAAGAGTTAAAGAAATTCTCCGTAAGGGTAATAGCTGACGCTAGGCGTAATTTAAAATCAAAAAGGAAAAATACCTCGGGCAAGTTATCAGAATCGCTCTCGTACGAGATAATTACAAAAGACGGAAAAATGACTACCCAATTTATCATGGCACCCTACGGGGATTTTGTGGATAAAGGGGTTAGGGGTAAAGACCCCTCAAAAATCAAAGGGGGATTCCAAAAGGCACCTATGTCCCCTTTTGCATTTGGTAGCGGTAGCGGGAAAGGTAGTCTAAGGAAAGCACTCGATAAGTGGATAGTTAGAAAGGGGATTGCACCTCGAACAGGCACAGGACAATTTACTAGCAGAGAATCCCTCAAATTTGCGATGTCGAAGTCAATCTATTTTCAGGGAATATCCCCTAGTAATTTTTTCACTCAGGCATTAAATAAGAATCTTAAAAAGCTACCGAATGAGTTAGCCGACGGATTCAAAAACGATATAGGAATAGTATTTACAAAAGAAATAAAAGACCCAAAAAAATGAATCGATGTTGTTTGCATTTGGAGGCGGTTGATATTGAAAACAATCCGTATTCAATCGATATTATCCCGTCCGCATATAATCTAGACGGAACTCCAATTTATTTATTTACCCTAGGGGGTGTGGATTATTCAATCCAATATACAAATATTGCACCATACGGAACATATTGGCATTTGACAACAATGGGTCCTAGCGGGGATTGGGTTGCATTTTGGGAATGGTTTGATACTCCTAGGGAATGTCTAGATTCAAATTTTGGTGCCTTTAACCAACCTATCGAGAATCTATTTAATTCATTTAGTCTAGAAGTAATTGAATGTCCTGAATCAATCGAGGAAAGTTGTAACTGCACCATTGAATATACGAATTCGGATATAGGCACTATTCAGTTTTGGAAAATCGGAATCCAAAATGGTAAGCCAAAATATCAAAAACAAATCATGAGTAATATCTATATATTATTTTGGGACGGGGGAAAATGGGTATTAACCATAAACGGAAATCCTTATGATTTGCTGAATATCGATAGTCCATGTCCTATTTCCACAGAGGATTACATATGGAATACTAATCCAATATACGACACTAATAGCTATGAAATTGATTGCTTAAAGTGTCCATGTATTCAGGTATGTCATGACTTGGGATTCATTGAGGTACCCGAGGATATTAAGGATATTCATTGTTATAATGTTGAAAGGAAATTAGACCCTAGCGGGAATTGGTATTGGGAGTGGACTGATACTATTGATAACAGCAATTGGATTATTCAATTAGGACAATTATTAGGTGGGGAATATACATATATCGCTAGTAGGAATGGAGTTCCCTTTGCTATTTGGCGGGGGGATTCATTATGTCCAACGGGCAAGGGTTGGGAAATTGCGGATGGTTGGAATCAGGATTCCATGTTCAGTTCAAAACCAGTCGATTGTAAGGATAATAGAATCTTTGCTAGGTCACCATATTTAATCGAGATTGATATAGCGGGGTCAAGCGACACTAGAGTCGACCTATATATTTGGCGTGGGGAATATCAGGATATCCCTAGTTCCCCGCAATATGTTTTAAGCAAAAAAGTTCCCGCTACAAATCAAACAAGAACGATATACAACATATCCCCTTATATCCTAGAATATATCAAAAACACGATTCAACATTTGTGGGATAATCAGGATTCAAGTGCAATCGACCAATGGTGCCATGTAAGAGCGGTTAGATATGTCGACAATGCCGTTTTAGATTTCAGGGATTATTACGCATACGAGGGGTATGGATATTTTGAAACAGGATATAACCCTGATTTAGGAGCGATACATTTAGACGAGGGAACATATGCCTACCATAGCAATTTGGTAGCGATAGCAGTCGGAAATCTAGACGCATATTTTCCTACTACAATTAAAATCGAAACGGGACTATATTATGAAATTGAATATGTGAATTTGGTTACCGCTACTAGCACAATGATATCATTAGCCTTTGATGAGATTTACAATGCGGTTAGCGTTATTCAGGATAATTTTGAAGAGGGAAATATAGTCAATATTTACAAAGATTCAGCATTGATTTGGAGTGCAAAATTTGTTCCCGTTAATGAATGCAAATATCAAGTTATCCCTATTGATTTTGTAAATAGGTATGGAGCGTGGCAAAGGGAGTTTTTCTTTAAGGCTCACTCGGAATCAATATCTACTCAACGAAAGGAGTATGCTTTCCTGAATCAAAATCCGTTCCCACCATATGACACAAATTTGCCTACGAAGAAACATTTTAATATCAATGGAATCCAAAGAATTAAGGTAAATACGGGTTGGGTAAATGAATCCTTTGGGGATATAGTTACACAGATTTTATTGAGTGAAAGGATATATATCAATAACAAGCCACATAAGGTAATTACAGAATCCTTTGATAAATTCAACAACATAAATAATAAGACGATTAACTATCAATTAGAATTCGAGACCGCATACGATATTCTTAATTATAATGTGTAATGGATAGACGAGTACAAATCTTTATTGAGATTCCCGACGGGACTTATGAACAGATAGAATTATTTGAGGGGGATTCTATTTCGGTAAGCATGAGCACTCAAAATATTGACGATATCGCAAAAATATATACCGATTTTTCGCAATCATTTACCGTCCCCGCAAGTCAAAGGAATAACCAAATTTTCAGTTATTTTTACGATAACGATTTGAATTCGGAAATCAATCATAACAAAAGACGGAACGCCTATATTGAAATCGACTTGACTCATTTTCGTTATGGGAAAATTCAGTTGGAAAAATCAAAGCTAACTGATAACCAAATCGAGAATTACACCATAACATTTTATGGACTTATGGTATCCCTGAAAGACAAATTTGGTGAGGATAAATTAACCGACCTAGATATGTCAAACTATATACACCCGTATACAGGACAGGAAATATTCAATAGGATAACCGATGAAACAACAGACTACGATATTCGATATCCTTTGATAAGTTCAAGTCGACTATGGAGTTATGGAGCGGGGATATCAGGGACGGATATTGACCAAAATTCAGGTAGGATTGATTTTACTGAATTGTTCCCCGCATTAAAAGTTCTTAGAATTTTACAGCAAATCGAAAATAGATACGGGATTCAATTTGAGGGCAATTTTATGACCTCAGAGCGACTTTCAAAGTTATTCCTATATTGTAAGAATAAGCAAGCGTTTGAGTTCTTTACATCGACGGAAATAATCAATTTCACAACAGAGGCGTTTGACAATACGAATTGCATGAATTTAGCTACCGATACCTTGACCTATACATATCCTTATGGAATCGAGGGACATTCTGTTTTGCTGAATATATCGAATGTCTCAAATACAAGCGTCAAATATTGGATTGATGTCTATAACAATGGAGTTATTTCGCATACTATTCAGGGACAAGGGAATCAGGGATTTGGAGTTTTTTATGACCTAGGACAAGCATATGCGACTAGGGAAATCTATTTTAAAATCAGGGCAAATGGAACTTTATCGTTTGACGCTACGCTACAATATAATCAAAATATTGATGACCCCGATTTTGGTCCAGTAAATGCAGTCATGACCGCCCAAGGATTCGGTCAAACCATAACAGGAAATTTTGGGATTTTACAATATTTACCAAATATGAAAGTGTCCGATTTCCTATCAGGATTAATGAAAATGTTTAACCTAACATGCTACTCCGAGGACGGAACAATTTACTATTTGGAATCCCTATCGGATTGGTATAGTAAAGGAGCGATAGTCGATGTTACCGAGCATGTAATTTCTAGCGAGGCTCAAATCGAACGAATCAAGTTATATCGAAACATGAAATTTACCTATGAAAAATCGGAATCTTTTATGAATCGTAAATACTATGAAAACAACCTAAAAGAGTATGGAGATTTATCCTATAACTTTGGTTACGATGGTGGAGACTATAACATTCAAGTTCCCTTTGAGAATCTTATGTTCAATAAATTTTCAGGCACTAATTTGCAAGTGGGATATATCCTGAATAATAACTACCAACCATATGAGAATAAACCGATATTGCTATACATGACCAAATCCGAATCATGCCACTTTCATTTTGATAAAGGACCCTCGAATGATATAGCTACCAAATATATGGTTTTCGGACAGGATATCAATGTCAACGGAAGAGATGAGTCATTAAATTGGGGTGCCGAAGTATCCACATTTTTGCTATCGGTTATAACCTATGGATTGTATGGATTAGGATATTTTCAATACCTCATGAATCTGTTTGATTTAAAAAACAGAATGAACAGATTGAAAGCAGTTTTTCCCGTTTCTTTAATAACCAATTTGAAATTAAATGACCGCCTGATTATCAGGGATAAGCGTTACATAATAAATGAATTGAAAACGAATATAGTGACGGGAGAGGTGGAAATGGCACTCCTAAATGACTTGCAACCAATAGCGAATAAAACATGGAGTATCGGACATTCAGGCGGGTGTATTCAGGTGCCTATAGATTTACCCTCAAATGTTTTGACTGCGGAAGTTTATTGCATGGATTTATCAGTAAGCATAACGCCAAATGTATTTACGAGCGACGGATATGCGACCATTTGCATTCCCTCAAATCCAAATAGTCCTAACCCAACATATTTCTATATTAAGGTTAAATATACATATAACGATAGTCAAATATCGGACAACATTAGGTACATAATATATCAGGAACCATGATTAAATTATTGATTGATATTTTGGCATTAGATGACTTCTATGGGGTATCCGAGAATATTGATATAGCCAAAGGGGTAAATCGCATTCCTAAGTCATTAAAAGACGGAATAGATATATCCAAAAGAAAACTAAAAGCCAACAAATATAAAAATGGAAACAAAGGTAGTCGAATTAGAGGTTAAGGACAATGTCAAGTCATTAAGGGCACGATTAAAAGAGGCTAATCTAGAACTCCAAAGAGTTGCGGACCAATTTGGAGCGACCTCTCAGGAGGCGGTTAGGGCGTCAAAAGTTGTAGCTGAATTAAGGGACGAAATGGGTGACTTAAAAACCCTATCGGATTCCTTTAATCCCGACGCTAAATTTACCGCTTTGAGCGGGTCGGTTAGTGGAGTCCTAAATGGATTTCAGGCAGTCGAGGGCGGTATGGCGTTATTAGGAGTTGAAAGCGATAAGCTACAAGAATCTATGGTAAGGCTACAAGCGGTCATGAATTTATCGCAAGGACTCCAAGGACTATTTGAGGCTAAGGACACATGGAAAGCACTCGGATTAGTTATCAATGATTCCTATAAATCTTTAATAAAATATCTAACAACCACAGAGGCGGTAACATCAGCCCAAGCGACACAAGAGGCGGTGCAATCCGCAAACGTTTTAACCAAAGAGGCGGATGTCGTAGCAACCAACGCCCAAGCGGTAGCGACAGGAGTTCAGGCAACAGCAACTGAGGGAGCGACAGTTGCCACAACGGCACTAGGAACGGCTATGAAAGCCTTGCCTATTTTGGCTATTGTAGGAGCCGTAGTTGCACTAGGGAGTGCCTTATATTCCTATTTGGACTCATCAAGTAAAGCAGAAAAATTAGAGGAAAAAAGAAGTAAGGAATTAGCAGAACAGGCAAAAAAATATGAGGTGCATACCGATGCGATGTATAAGGATATCGTTGCATTTAAAAGTCAAATAATCGCTATCAAAAACTCGAATGCGGGGTCTAGCGAAAGGGCACGATTAATCAATCAAATCAATGCCACCTATGGTACCACATTAAAGAATCTAAAAGACGAGACTGCGTTCCAACAACAATTGACGGCCGCACTTGCCGACTATATCGCTTATTCCAAAGCAAAATTACAGATACAAGTAAACGAGGAAAAGGCTCTTGAAATAATGAAGCAAGAAACCAAATTGACCGTTACCCTAAATTTAGCAAAAAGCAATCTAGCAGAAACTGAAAAAAAATTACAAGGACAAGATGTTTTGAATATATCCCAATTAACTGAAATGAGGGATAAACAAAGAGAATCAGTAAAAAAAGCGGAACAGGCTATTATTGATAATCAAAAGGCGGTAGACGCATTATTAGGTGCAAACGGGGCACTTCAAAATCAAATTCAGGGTAAATATATTCCAACGGTTGTAAATTCAACAAGCTCTGTAAATTCAAATACAGAGGCCGTAAAGGGATTAAGCGACGAAGAAAAAGCATATCAGGAATTAGTAAAACAAAGGGGGGACTTGCTTAAAAGAATCGAGGATAACTCCGAGGCATTTAACCAATCTAGGTTAAGCGAAGAGGAACGAGAAAAGACTGCCGTTAGGGATAAATATTTTTCTTTGATTGAAGAGTCCAAAATTTACAATAGTGAAATCGTAGACGAGGAATTCAAAAAAATTGACGCCCTCAAAATTCAATACGATAAGGATATCGCAAACACCCAATTAACAAATGACGAAAAAACGAAGATAACAGATAAATATTATGCCGACTCAGAGGCTATTGGAAAGGCTACAAGCGATAAACTAATCGACATTAATAGCTTGAATGCTCAGAGGACATTTGAGTTGCTTAAAATCAATCAAAAATATCGGGACAAAGAAAACGAAGACAGGATTGCCAAAGAAGAGGATATATACCAAATGAGTATTGATATCCTAGAAAATTCGTTATTTAAAGAAATCGTCCAAATTACCAATAGCTATGAGAAACGATTTAAACTTGCAGAGGGGAATGCTGAATTAACAAAGCTAGTCGAAGAGGCTATGGAGCGTGACATCGCAGAGGCTAAGAAAAATTGGCGTAAAAAAGAAGAGGACGCAGTTCAGGAAAGTGAGGATAAAAAAACAGATATACGCCAAAAGAGCACAGATAAAATCCTAGAACAAACTAGTTTGTTATTTAATCAAATAGGGCAAATTGCAGACGAAGAGGCTCGTGCGGACGAAATACGAATCAATAAGAAATATGCACAACAATTAGCGTCGGCACAAGGCAACGCTGAATTGACCGCTCAAATTGAAAAAAAGAAACAAAAGGAAATCGAAATGGAGCAACGCAAGGCGTTCAAAATCAAAAAAGCGTCCGATATAGCGGGAGCGATAATTGACGGAGCAAGGGCGGTAACTTCGACTCTAGCACAATATCCGAAATTCGATGGCGGTATAGCTATGTATGCGTCCTTAGCTACAACATTGGTAGCGACGGGATTAGCTATTGCTAAAATCAAAAATACTCAATTTGAGGGCGGTGGCTCGGGGGGTAGTTCTAGTCCTAGCGGGTCGGGAGGTGCAACTGGCGGTGGAATTAATGCACCTAGTTTTAATGTAGTTGGAGCGACGGGCGGGAATCAATTAGCACAATTGGAACAGCAACCGATGAAAGCATATGTAGTTGCGAGTGAGGTATCGTCCGCACAAGAACTAGATAGGAATCGAATAATGAATGCGACATTTTAAATCACAACAAACTTAAAAAATCAGGTTATAGAATTATGAAAGAAATCGAATTAGTAATTGACGAGAGCAAAGGGTGGTCGGGAGTGAATGCCCTGTCGGTTGTATATTCACCCGCTATCGAAGAGGATTTTATCAAGTTATCAAAATACGAAGTCGAGTTAAAACAGATTGACCAAGAGAAGAGATTACTCATGGGTCCCGCTTTGATTCCTGACAAAAAAATATATCGTAAGGATAATAAACTTGGGGAGTATAACATATTTTTCAAATCAGAGACCATACGAAAAGCGAGTGAATTATTCATGCAGAAATCCAACCAAAACAATGCGACATACGAGCATGAAGAGAAATTAGACGGAATGACGGTAGTCGAAAGTTGGATAATCGATGACCCTGAAAATGACAAAGCGACAAAGTTATACGGCTTTGATTTGCCACAAGGAACATGGATGGTTAGCATGAAAGTGTATAACGAAGAGGTGTGGAATGATGTCAAAATGGGTAAGGTAAAAGGGTTCTCAATTGAGGGAAAATTTGCCGACAGATTGGTCATGAACTCCCAAAAAACAGCCGAAAATCCTAGTGAAATACTCGAAAAAATACGCCAAATTATAAAAAACCCCGATGCGATTTAAGGCACTTTTTAAGCGATTTAAGACACTTTGGTATATATATGGATATAGATATCCTTTTTTATGTGAAGTCTAGAGTGCCCACTGGTATTGGGATTCAGAGCGACTAGAAAAAATATTGAAAATGAACAGAATACTGAAAAAAATCTATTACAAAACCTTTTTGAAGTCCTACAATGACTATCCAAAACAGGCTTCGCAAAATGCAAAAACTGCATTGAGGTGGGCGGAAAAAAATGGTTGGGGTAGTTGTGGAACGAGCGTCGGTAAGGCTCGAGCGAACCAACTTGCTAACGGAGAAAATATCAGTATGGAGACGATTTCACGCATGGCAAGTTTTGAAAGACACAGAGAAAATTCCAAAAGAGAACTAGGAGACGGTTGCGGACGATTGATGTGGTTAGCATGGGGTGGAGACGCGGGAATCGAGTGGGCACAAAGAAAATTAGAACAGATAAAAAATGAAAACTCAAAGTAAATCGTCCCCGACAAAAGGCCGTAGGGGTTGCATATGCAAAGACGGAAAATACCATAAAGATTGCTGTGACGGAAGTTTACAAGCACAAGGAATTGGCAACCTGAATAATCAGGGGACTAGCAATATAGTAAATACGAATACTGAAAGAACAATAACAAATCCATAAAAAATGAATCAAGAGTTAAAAAATCAAATAGCCGACTTGGATAGGTCAATGGAGGAACAAATAAGTATTTTGAAAAGATTTAATGTTTTACAAAAGCGTCGGCAAACTTTCATATCAGGGGGAGAGGAACTTGACAGAATATTAAGCACTCAATACGAAAGATATAATCAATTGAATGCGGACAGGATAAAAATGTATCAATCGGTAATTGACGATATAGTAAGATACGCAGAGGATAATCGCAAAAAACCTATTGCTATAAAAGAGTACCGAGAATTGATTAAAAAACAAGAGACGATAAGAAGATTAGATTAATGGTAAAAGTGCCTTAAATCGACTAAAAATGCGACATAATGCAATATTTAAGTTATATAGGTAATTACAAAAAATAAAAAATGAGCGATAACAAAATTTTAAAAGCAATCAAGACTGCCTTGGGTATGGAGGTAGAGCTTGAACAGATGAAATTGGTCGACGGACAGACCATATTAGAGGCTGACTCTTTTGAATCAGGAAAGGAAGTTTTTGTAGTAACTCCCGATGGCAATGTGCCTGTTCCTGTTGGAGAATACGAATTAGAATCAGGGCAAATTTTGTCAATTACTCAGGAAGGAGTTATTGCAGAAATTAAAGACGCCCCGAGTTCAGAGGAAAATCCCGAAGAGCAAAAAACGGAACCCGCAGAAGAGATGAGCGAAGAGCAACAAAAAATTAAAAGAACGATTGAATCAGTCGTGAAAGAGACCGTTTTTTCTAAGGTAGAAGAAATCGCAAAAGAGCGTGACGAATTAGCTACTGAATTAGCTAAGGTAAAAGAGGAACTAGCACTCGCTTTGACTAGACAAGAGGAATTAGAATTGAGCAAAGACGAACCCGCTACGAAGCCTATTAGCCACAACCCTGAAAATACAACCGAAATCCAAATGACTAAGATTGCGTCGAAAAGAGCAAGAACAACCATGGATTCCGTATTGGAAAAATTAAGTAAAAACTAAAATCAAATAAATAAAAAATGCCAACAACAACAAGTATCACTACGACATATGCCGGTGAATCGGCGGGTCGTTACATTAGTGCCGCGTTACTTTCAGCGAACACTATTGAGAATGGAGGATTAACGGTAATCCCGAATATTAAATTTAAGCAAGTAGTTAAGCGTTTCGCTATGGGTAACTCAACCCAAGACGCCAATTGCGATTTTACGCCAACGTCATCTGTAACATTGACAGAGCGTGTTTTGCAACCGAAGGAACTAGAAATCAATATGCAACTTTGCCGTAAAGATTTTCGTAGCGATTGGGAGGCAATTTCTATGGGTTATTCAGCGTTTGACACTTTGCCAAAATCATTTGCAGATTATCTAATTGCGTATGTTGCCAACCTAACCGCTCAGGATACTGAGAACTCAATTTGGAAAGGAACGGGAACTGCGGGTTCAGGAACATTCCAAGGTTTTGAATCTTTATTGACAGGTGTTACATTACCTGCGGGACAGGATTTAGCCGTAGTTGCGGGTGGTGTAGTAAATGAATCAAATGTCAAGCAAGAATTAGGCCGTATCGTAGACGCTATCCCGTCACGCCTTTATGGAAATGAGAACTTAAAAATCTATGTTCCACAAAATATCATGCGTGCTTATATCCGTTTATTAGGTGGATTTACTTCAGGAATTGGAGCATCAGGGGTTAATAACCAAGGTTCTCAATGGTTTAATGGAAACACGAATGCTTTGACTTTCGATGGCGTTCCTTTATTCATGTGTAACGGAATGTCCTCAAATAAAGCTATCGCTACAACGACAGATAACTTGATGTTCGGAACAGGATTGCTTTCGGATTTCAATGAGGTAAAAGTTATAGATATGGGAAATATCGACGGTTCGCAGAATGTCCGAGTTGTAATGCGTTACACAGCGGGAGTTCAATATGGCGTTACCGAAGATATCGTTGTATATAACATTTAATAGTAACCTTTAAAATTTAAGCGAAATGAGTTGTGATATAACAAATGGTAGACTAGAGGCTTGTAAGGATTCGATTTCAGGATTGAATGCAATTTACTTTATCAATTATGGAATTGCACCTGTCGATGTAACTTACGATACTCCCGCCAACCCCGACCAAATCGTTGCGATTGCGAATGTTACCGATATTTACAAATATGAATTGAAAGGGAATAATTCCTTAGAAACGACTATCGTTTCATCTAGGGAAAATGGTACAACATATTTTGACCAAACCTTGACTATTCAATTAAAGAGACAAGACCCCGCTACGCATAAGAATATCAAAATGCTAGCGTATGGTCGACCTCATATCATCGTGCATACTAGAAGTAACCAATGGTTTATGGTTGGATTGCTACAAGGAGCCGATGTAAATGCGGGGACTGTTTCTTCGGGTTCGGCACTTGGCGATTTCAATGGATATTCTTTGACATTCCTAGGACAAGAAATGAGTCCACCGAATTTCATTGACACTACTGATGAAGTGGATTTAGCTACAAACGTATTGGGTGGAGCGACGGTTCATGTTTCATAAAACTGATTGATTTCAGGATAAAAGGGGGGTCATTAGACTCCCTTTTTTTTTACAACAAAAATCAATATCTAGGTTATATAAATATGTTAGTATTAAATCCAACAATTAATTTGGCTCAAACGATTTGGGTAACCCCTAGATTCATTCCAAATAATCCTATCCGATTAATCGATGAACAATCAAAATTGGTGCAAACATTTAATGCGACCTCGATATTAAATTATCAAAACCATATCCGTATTACATTGACTCCGAATACACCTACATTGACTAGGATTGAAGAGGGGAAATATTACACTTTGCAGTTAGGAACGGGAAATAGTATCGCACTTAGGGAAAGGGTATTTTGCACCACTCAAAACAAAAATTCATATAGTCCAAATACCGAATTGATTTCGACAGGGGACGCAAATAATTTCATAACAATATGAGTAACAATAATACAGATTTTTCTGCGGTACATATCCTAGAATTATCAAATTACGAGGCACCAAAAATCATTGAAAGCAAAAAGGATTCATGGGTGCAATTTGGTGAGGACAATGATTACTATAATTTCCTGATTGAACGATACACAAATAGTCCTACAAATAATGCGGTCATAAACAATATTGTTCGATTGATTTATGGAAAGGGATTGACTGCAACCAATGCGTCGATAAAACCTAGCGACTATGCTAGAATGATTAAGCTATTAGGAAAGCAATTACAAAAACAGAATATCCTAGACGCTAAATTATTGGGTCAATTTGCGGTGCAAATAATCTATTCTAAGGATAGGAAAAGTATAGCGAAAGCCGAACATATGCCTATACACCTAATAAGACCTGAAAAGTGCAATAAAGAGGGCGAAATCGAGGCGATATGGTACTCGGATAATTGGAGCGATATCAAAACATATCCACCGAAGAGAATCCCGTTATTTGGCACCTCAAACGAGCCTTTGGAAATCCTTTGGGTAAAACCTTATTCGGTAGGCATGAAATATTTTGCGTATCCTGATTATCAGGGAGCGATTCCATACATGGTACTAGAAGAGGAAATAAGCAATTACTTAATCAATGAAGTCCAAAATGGATTCTCAGGTACCAAGGTCGTTAATTTCAACAATGGAATCCCTAGCGAAGAGCAAAGGGACGAGATAGCAAACACGACCATAAATAAATTGACGGGGACAAAAGGAAAGCGGGTTATTGTAGCCTTTAATATGGAGGAAAAATACAAAACAACGGTCGACGATATCCCTTTGAACGATGCACCGAATCACTATGAATATCTAGCAGAAGAGTGTATGCGTAAAATCATGCTAGGGCACAATGTTACAAGTCCGCTTTTATTTGGGATTGCGTCCACAAATGGATTTTCAAGCAACGCAGATGAACTGCAAAATTCCTTTATTCTATATTACAACATGGTTATCAAACCATATCAGGAATTGATAATCGAGGCATATGAAAAAATCCTAGCGTTTAACGGAATCAATTTGAATCTAGAATTCATAACTTTAAAACCGCTAGAATTTGGAAATACAGATTCAACGATAAATCAAACCCTATCGAAAATCAAAAAACCGAATCCTGATTTGGTAGCTAGTTTAGGTCATGATATTCCCGACGATTGGGTATTGATTGACGAATTCGATGTCGACTATGAAACAGAGGACGATTTGGATAAACAAATAGATTCCCTGAATAACCCAAAATTAAGTGCGATTGATAAAATCAAAGCCTATTTAAAAGAGGTTAGTAGGGGATATGCAAGACCAAACGCAAAGAGCGAAGATGACAAATGGGTAGAGGGAACTAAATTTTTTAGTCGATACAAATACACAGGTCCTAGCGATAAATCGACTAGGGAATTTTGCTCAAAGGTCGTAAATGCTAACAAGCTATATCGCAAAGAGGACATTGTTCAAATGAGGGAAATGGAAGTCAACCCAGGTTGGGGACCAAACGGCGAGGATAAATATGACATATTTTTGTATAAGGGGGGCGGTAATTGTCGGCATATTTGGAAACGCCAAGTTTATATTTCATTAAGCCAATATGGTGGACTAGATATGAATAATCCAAACCTCGAAGAGCGTCACAGAATGGCGGTGGAAAAAGCTGAAAGCATGGGGTATATAGTTAAGAATGACCCTAGGGTAGAAGTGCGACCAAAGGATATGCCGTATAACGGATTTTTGCCAACCAATAAAAGATTCAAATAATGGCACTAGAACCACTTTTAATCACACGAGCGGACTTGGTTAAATACACCGCTATGAATGGAAATATCGATAGCGATAAGTTCCTACAATTCATTAAAATAGCACAAGATATTCATATCCAAAATTATCTAGGTGCAAAGTTATTTGAAAGGCTCAAAGAGGATATCAGGAAAGTTTATGTAAAATCGGCGGGAACGATATCGGTAAATAATTCAGGGACAGGATACACTACGGCAACCAATATTTCCACTACCGCTCAAACGGGAAATGGAACGGGAATGATAGTTTCCTATACCGCAGTTGGAGGGCAAATTACTTCTGTAACATTGGTAAATGGGGGACAAAATTATAGTGTGGGGGATACCGTAACAATTAATTCAGGGAATGCAGACGCGTTGCTAAATATAACTGCCTTATATTCAATCCCTACCAACTACAATAATTTGCTAGAAAAATATGTAAAACCCATGCTAGTGCATTGGGCACTTTATGAGTATTTACCATTTTCAGCATATAATATAGCGAATCGTGGAGTGTATAAGCATAGTTCGGACAATGCGGTAAATGTGGAAAAATCCGAAATGGATTCGTTAATCGCAAAACAAATGGATATAGCGGAACAATATACCAATAGATTTTTGGACCATATTGCGTTCAATCAATCCCTTTATCCTGAATATCAAAGTAACACAAATGGAGATGTTTATCCTAGTACAAATAATAATTTCAGTGGCTGGTATTTATGAAAAACTACACACCTAAAAATGAGAATATCAGGAAACTGATAGTGTATCTAAAAAAACAAGATAAAAGCGAAAAACCAAAAGAGAAAAAAATCCATGAGAGAATTACTATTACAACTATCGTTTAAGCAATTTCTGAAAACGCCTTTTAGTTGGTTATTCATAGCCTTAATATGTGCATTGATTTGGGTTGGGAAAATGCTATTAAGCACTAAGCAACAGGAGGTAAATGACTATAAAAAGCGGGTGGAACAATGCGACGAGGAAAGCCGAAGAGAAAAGAAGTTATTACAAGATATCGTGTTTCAACAAAACCTTAAAAAAGAAATTGATAATGGAAAATAAAGTTTTGATAGTAACCACTATTATAAGTGCAATTGGATTATTTTTTATGCCTACAATACCAAAGCATGATGATTCAAAAACAGAACCTGAATATGTAATACAAGGGGAAAAATATCTAGACGAATTGAAGTTGGAAAACGAAAAGAAAATGTTGGAAATGAAAGATTCCCTAGATTCAATTTCAGTCCAAAAGCCAAAGGTAAAGGTTGTTAAGGTAGTTAAGATAATCAGGGACACAATAATAATTAAAAACGATAGCGAATGGTAAGAAAATACACAGATAAAGAATTGCTAACTAGGGTAAAGGCATTGACTAGCTTTGTAAAGATTCCTGATTCCTATTGGTTGCTAGGCGTTCGCTCAATCGAGGACGAAACTGATAAATTCGATGACAAATTTTATTTGTGGAAAGGGGAACAATTTATCATGGTAACCTCGGGGACAACCAATAAGGGATTGAAAGGGACTGCGGTAATGAAAGACGATATGTGGTTTTATAACGCCTATCGATATGGATTGCACCGAGGGAAAATGAAAGCCTTGCGTCAAGTCAAACCTATCCCGTATTATCGAGACAGGAATTTCGATGGTAAAACAGATACTAATGGTCCCGAATACAATGACATAATTTACATGAATATTCATGGAGCGACATATCATGAGGGTAGCGACCAAATATTAAATCGAATTGGAGCATGGAGTGAGGGGTGCCAAGTTCTCAATAACAATGACCACTATGAAAAAATAGTGGAATTAGTAAGACCCCAAAGATTAATGACCTATTGTTTAATTAAAGAATTTTAAAATGGAAAAAAAGCCACGTAAGAAACGCAAACTTGATTTGAATATCGATACCCCAAAAGTCGATATAAATGTAATTAGAGACGAGGATAATATCAAAATAGATATTAGACAAGAAGAAAACTCCCATGGAATAATACAGAGAATCGGTGAGATAGCTAGAGTTATCCTGAAAAAAAGGGGTTAGGAAAAATTTTTTTTATTTTTTTTTTTAAAATAGTTGCAGAACTAAATATTATGTTTATATTTGCATATAAATAATTAAAAAATAAACGAAATGAAAGCTACCACAAAATCAGGCATGATTAAATTCATGCAACAGAAAGAAGAGAAACTTTGGGACGATGTATTACTTTATCAAATGCACTTTGAGAAAGATTCGCAACTAGTTCAAACCGCAAGAACTCGATGGGCGACCATAAAGGAATTAATGGACGAATTGGAAATCCCAACTCTTTTATCACTTAAAATCGCAAAGCACAATCAGGGGACCCTATAAGGTCCCTTTTTTATTAACCTAAAAACATATAAAAATGGGAAACATGAGCTACTGCAGATTCGAGAATACTGCAATTGATTTACGAGACTGCCAAAGGAATCTACCGCACAGAAATTTATCTAAAAACGAGGCACATTATTTTATCCAACTGATTGACATATGTCGGGAAATCGCAGAATTTTACGCTGATTACTCGGACGAGGATTTAATGGAAATCGCACTCGATATAGACGAAAACCAAGACGAAAACGAATATTAATCTAAAAACCAAATAACATGAGAACATTTGCCAAATACAAACAAAACTTATCCATTATTCATTGGAACGGAAACGATTGGATTCAATCATATACGACTAGGGTAGCCAAAATCGACTATGAGAATCGCACAGCAGAGATTCAGGGATATTGGAGCGTGACCACCTCAAAACATATCAATTACGCCTGTAAGCAATTAGGATTGACTCAAATTAAAAAGGGGGATTAAACCCCCTAATTAAATAACCTAGACATTTGAACACGACAAAGTTAAAAAAAAAATCAATATTTTTTCAAAAAAGTTTGCGGGACTAAATATTATGTTTATATTTGCATATAAATAATTCAATAAATAACTAGAACATGAAAAAATTTAACAAGATTTACTGGGGATTCAAAATAATGAATTCGACAACAAAAGAAACTTCTCGATTTGAATATCCTATCGGGACTTGCAATGTATACGCCGAGAATCAGGCTATACAGAAATTAATGGAAATGACAGGATTGACACGAGGACAATTCTATGTATGCGAATTGATTAAAAGATAATAGACATGACAACACTAATAGGACACGAGCATTACACTATTGAATTCGACGATAGATTGATTGCTGAAAAATCATTTTATATTCTTTGCGACATGCATTGGTTCATGGACGGAGAAAACACAACATGGCACGAGGGATACATGGAAATCTATAACCTTGATTTGCTAGACGAAATTCAATACATTTTAAATGAATCAGGGATTCAAGATTTTACAATTTTTTTAAATAAAACCATAGGGATATGAATCAAACTTATAACAGATTTGGACGGGCAATAGCCACAAAAAACAGGCTCTTAAATTTCTACGAATACGAATGTCCTGAATGCAACGGCGAGGGGAGTGTGGATATCGGACCAATATGTTTCAGACCCGCATCGGATTGTTGCGGGGGATGTTACCAAGAGCACTCATGCGAAATATGTGACGGGAATGGAACTATCGACCTAGATAACGGATATCTTTGGAGACTATACGATATATTGATTAGATTGGAAATAAGAAAGCATACAACCCAAAAAACGCATGACATGATTTGCCACTTAATCAATCAGGAATTACTGCCATGAAATGTCAATATCCAACCATGTATGAGGTATTACGATTTTGGACAACCAAATATCAATACTATCATAAAGGGGGTAGCTTTAATATGACTTTATACGAGGCTATCCTGAAAGAACGATTACAAAATTTTAACCTAAATATAGAACACGATGACAGAAGAACAAACAAGGAAAATCCTAGCGATACTCCAAGCGGACGCTAGACGAGAGGTTGGCTGGAAAATAACCTTTCGACACAAAATCGGGAATCGATTAGCAATTGGATACAAAACTGTATTCGCTGAAACTCGGGACGAGGCTAAAAAACGAGCGGACATGTGGGAACCATTAATCATTAATATTGAGCGACTATGAAATCAATGCAAGACATAATACGAATGGAGCGATTTATTTACTCCCAAGTAAAGAATAACAGATTGACCTATTATGAATTACTGAGATACTTAGAGTTCCTAGAATCGATTAACATGAACGATTACGATGATTTGGATATCCAACGCTATTTCGATTGCTTAGGGGAACTATATGGAGACGGAAAGGTAGAATTCCCGACGATAAGGAATGGAGCGAAAAAAATACAAAAGGTAAAATTCCCACCGATTAACTCCAATTAGAAAATAATTTTTATCTTTGATTCATGCTACCACAAAATCCTATACTAGACAAAATATTTACGCCCCTTTGGGAAAGCAAGACGTGGTAGCCTTGCGATTACCTCAGGGGTTTTTTAATTTGAACAAAAAATGAAAAAACTTGAATGGTTTAAATTTTATCCTAGCGAATGGACTATGGGTAAAATAACACGATGCCGAACTTCAACACAAGCTAGTTTTATCAGGCTATGCTGTGTCTATTGGAACGATAATGGGTGTATGCTGAAAGAGGACGCCATGCTAGAATTTACAGAAGAGGATTGGAACGAAGCAATTAAGTTCAGACTCATAGGCTTTACTGATGACAACCATCAAATCGTTATCAAATTCCTAGACACACAACTTCAAGAAATCAGGAAACTATCGGAACAAGCGTCTAACGCGGGAAAAGCGTCTGCATTGGCAAGGCAAAACAAAAAGCAACCGACCTTTAACGAGAGATTAGCGGAAGTCAAACAGGCGTTCAACGAGCGTTCAACACCCGCTCAACAGAATCCAACAGATAAAGATAAAGAAAAAGAAACAGATATATATAGGTCATTCGCACACCTATCTATATCGAAACGAGAGGTTAAGGAATTAGCAAAGGATTACTCCAAAGCTACCATAGACCAAGTCCTAGATTCAATCGAGAATTACAAGAATAACAAGAATTACAAATCCCTTTATTTGACCGCTAAGAAATGGTTGCTAGATAAACCAAAAAAGAATCAGGAACAGAATCCTCAAAATCCTCAAAATCCTGAATTTCCTATCGACAAGCAATACGATTACATTACTAATAAGCTAAAAGATTTGGGACATGAAATTAAGTAACGGACACCAAATAGAATATCTATTAAACTATAGGCATGGTAAAATTAAGCAAGGACTAGCGATAGGTTGCGGACTAGACGAGCACATAAGATTCAAGCCTAAACAACTTTGCATTATTCTAGGACATGATAATGTCGGGAAAACCTATTGGATAAATTGGTATTTCCTATCGCTATCGGTAACACATGACCTCAAATGGATTATTTGGAGCGGTGAAAACCAATCAGGACAGATAATCAGGGATTTAATACAAATGCTATCAGGACGAAAATTTAAGGAATTACTAGACGATGAAATCAGGCGATATTCAAACCGAATCGACCAATGGTTTACATTCCTAGATAATTCAATACTCTATAAACCCGAGGAACTATTGAAAATCTTTGAGGAATCCGACGCAAATGGTTGCCTGATTGACCCGTATACCGGACTAGACAGGGATATGACTTGGGAATCTAATTATCGATTTCTAAACATGACTAGACAATTCTGCAATCGGACGGGGAAAACGGTTTATATCAATACGCATCCAACAACCGAATCAGGTAGGACGGGACACTTATATCCTGAAAAACATTTTTGGCATGGACATTTAAAGCCACCATTAAAAGACCATGTCGAGGGGGGTAAGGCTTTCCTGAATAGGTGCGATGACATGATAGTTATCCATAGATTGATTAAGCACGAAACGATGAGGTTCTTTACTTTGATTAATGTAGAGAAAATCAAAGATACAGATACGGGCGGTAAATTGACATTAATGGACGCCCCTTTACTTTTTGAATATAACAATGGATTAGGATTTACCAATGAGGGAATCGACCCGATTAAACCATATAGGAACAAAAAGGAATCCCCAACTCAATTATCCTATTTTGATAAACAAGACGATTTAAAGAACGATTTACCATTTTAATATATATACCATGGAAGAAATAATTTTAATGAAAACTAGAGCAAACATGCACTTGCTATTTTGGAAAATACAATATAGTCTAGAAGAGATTAAGCAGAAGAGACCCGACAGAACTGACTATATCGAATCGATGACTCGAAGTTTAGAGTGGCTAGGGGACGCCATGCAAGTCTACCGATTTCTAGAAGAGGACTATCGATTGACTAAGTCACGATGTTTTGATTTGGAGCGAATCAATCTAGAACTCAATACCGATAATGTCCGACTGAAAAAATTAGTCGAGGACTTGACGAATAGGATTGAACTATAAAATTTATCCGTATTTTTGAAAAATGATTCAAAGCACTGATTTTTTAAAGTCACGCTGAATCCCTTGCTGGTATTGAACTCTTCACTTCACGCTTTTTATGATATCTATATCCATATCTAACCCAAAGTCCCGCAAATCGCACGAAAAGTGCCTTAAAATCAATCGCTCATTTTAACATGCCAAGGTGTAAAAACTGCAAAGAAAAGTTCAATCCTTTAAGGTTTAACCAAAAATATTGCCTGAAATCCGAGTGCATAAATGCCTTTGTAAATGAGGTCAAAACAAAGGAATGGGGTAAAAGACGAAAGGAACTAAAGGAATCCCTGAAAACAAGAACTGATTATTTAAAGGAAACCCAAGCCTTGTTTAACAGATATATTCGTATCAGGGACAAATCCGAACTATGTATTTCATGTGGCAACAAACCACTCAAAAAAAATGCGGGACATTATTTCAGTCAAGGCGGACATTCAAATGTAAGATTCGACGAGGATAATGTGCACCTTCAATGTGAGCACTGCAATAGTTATTTATCAGGGAATCTATTGAACTATCAAATTGGTATTGAAAAGAGAATTGGTCCCCACAGATTATTTGAATTACACGAAAGAGCACATATACCAAAGAAGTGGGAAATCGATGAACTAAAAGAGTTGCAAAAAAAAATTAAAGAAAAAATTAAAAAAATGTTGCATAACTAAAAATAATGCTTATATTTGCATATAAATAATTTAAAAAGCTACCACATGAAAACACAAAACAACACCCAATCAATCTACAAATTAGGAACGACATTTTTTCATTCCTACTATGAATCTTATTTAACGATAACTGCAAAAATCATTATCGGACAAAAATGGATTCTAACTTGGGAGTCAAATCCTAACAATTACCTATACATGACGCCTTATGAAATAAGCAAAGCACTAGAGGGCGGTCAATTAATTTTAGCAGAAAATTTGCATAACTAAAAAATGATTCTTATATTTGCATATATAAATTTAAAAGCTACCACATGACAACAATTAAAATTACAGGAAACTCAAAAGAGGCAATCGACTATTTACTATCAATCGAAATGTTTGACAACCTATGGACTCAAATCGATATTGATTCCATACAGATAGACGATTGGACTTTCGCACAAGATATAATGGCGGAACTTGACTATAATGGATACGAATTTTACGAAATATAACCTAAACAATAAATAACCAAAAACATGAAAACACAAATCAAAATTTCAGCTAACACTCAATTCTTTATTGACTTAACTGATGAAAGCAAAACAATGAATGTAAACGGGGGAACAATGCCACGAGGATATTGGAACCTAATTTTATCAATCAGGGATACGGGACTATACTCCAAGGGGATAAAACCACACCGATATTGGAAAATTACCGATGTCAAAAAATACTTCGGAATCAAAGGAGACGCACAATCCCTACATGAACAACTAAAAGCAATCAAGGATTTAATAACCCAATAATAATCAAAACATGAGCAGAACAAAGCAAAAACTCGAGGCACAAATCGAGAATGAAAAAACAAATTGGGAGGTGGTAGAAATACCCGCTCCCTACAATTATCCTGAATCGGAATTAGATGACCCGATACCGATAACTTCAATTTGGAAAGCACTATCGGACTTCCAACAAGAAATGCCGATAATGGGTCAAAATGCACAAGGATACGGATATAAATATGTCGACCTTGCGGAAATAACGAGAATCATAACCCCGCTACTTCGTAAGCATGGATTAGGATACACCCAACCGCTTTGCGACAATGGAATTATCAAAACGATTTTATTCCACTATCCGACAGGGCAAACTATTGAATCCAAAGTCCAAATGCCTATGGGGGTGCAACTGAAAGGAATGAACGATTTTCAGGTCTACGGAAATGCAATCTCTTATTTTAGACGCTACTCATTATCCTCGATTTTGGGACTTGTAAGCGACAAGGATTTGGACGCCTCAGGGGAACAATTAAAGCCTGAAAATCCCCAAACAAATGAGGGTCGACCTTGGGCAAAGGATTACAAGAAATCGCTATCGAATCAGGAAGTATCGGACGCAATCAAAATGATTCAAAACGGAGAATATACGAAAGCCAAATTGATAGCGAAATACAAATTGACTTCGGAACAATTAGCTATGCTAGAACATTTAAAATAGTCGACATGAGCAATATTAGAATACGATGCAGTTCGCTAGGAAAAATCATGACCTCCCCTCGTTCAGGGGGGGGTCTTTCTGAAACGGCAAAAACATATATCAGGGAGGTTTTCCTAGAACTAGAATTCGGTATCCGAAAGGAATTTTGGAGTAGATACACCGACAAAGGAATCAGGGTAGAAAAGGATTCAATCCGACTAGCCAACAAAGTTTTAGATTGGGGATTGACTGAGGAAATAATCGAGGGAAAACAACAATACCACGAAAACGAATGGATATCAGGAATGACCGATGTTTGCACCGATTGGCTTTTAGCCGACGTAAAATCGAGTTGGGACGGAACTACATTCCCTTTCTTTGAGGATAAGTTCAATAACAAGGATTACTTTTATCAACTCCAAGGATATATGTGGCTAACGGGTCATGACGAGGCACAACTTGCCTATTGCCTAACAGATACTCCAAAAGATATAGTCGACGATGAAATCAGGAGGGAACTATGGAAAAATAAGACAATAGGCACAGATGATGAAATAGAGCGATTTGTGACACTTAAACACTCATTCGATAGGATTCCTATTAAGAACAGGGTAAAAGCCTTTGTAATCAAACGAGATGAAGCCGTTTTCGAGGCTATGAAAGAACGAATCGAAATGTGTAGGGAATACTATGACACGCTTTTCGATATACTCTAACTCGAATCAGGACATTATCCTGAAAGACGAATGGATATCCGTTGAAAAACATATAAAGCAAATGGAACTATTAAAATCGATACTCGAAAAGCCTAAGAAAAAACAGAATAACAAATATGAATGGAGCGATAAAGACGCCCTAGACAGAATAATAAGAAC
>Ga0078894_10000305_pt1 | contig 33246 bp, 35 predicted proteins | sample LauGreSu1BDMLBSD_2_FD_67506 | JGI IMG/M metagenome (GOLD analysis project Ga0078894, IMG submission 67506) | Freshwater lake microbial communities from Lake Michigan, USA - Su13.BD.MLB.SD (version 4) (version 4) | ecosystem: Environmental > Aquatic > Freshwater > Lake | place: Lake Michigan... | reverse complement strand
GCTGCGCTCCCTCCGGAAGGAAGTGGAGGAGGCAGCGCAGCGAGCCGAGCGGCGCCTGGAGAGGTCGGCGGCGGGGGGGCTAGGAGATTTCTGAGGTGTCATTTCAATGAATGAAATCGTATTTAAGCATTTGAACCAGTTTTGTGTGAGTTATTCGAATGTCAGAAGAGCGAGATGCTGTAAGGAAACTCGAGCGCAAGGAATTTAAATCGATAATAAAGGATATAAGTGAGTACATGGAAAGGCCTATTGAAGACAGAGCAAGAGTATCCAGGTTGAATGAAGAGTTGTTACGGATTTCGATGATCTTGCGAGAGCGGAGTGAGGAGTATAGTAAGGAAATCGCGGACTTGGAAGATGTCATAGCTCGTTTGAGTGAACGTGATGACTTTCGGAAATTAGTGAATAAACAGACATTAAAGTCGGAACAAAAGCAACGACTGGAGAGGGAACTCGTGGCTGTCGACGATGATTTAAATAACATAAAGGAACAAATTACGCAATGGTTTGAGTATTCTGGGGTTTATGAAGCGAAAAGGAGAATAATGAAAATTGAAAGAGTGTCGGAGAAAAGTCGTTTTATGGAATTCAATGTACTTGACATGATACAACAAAACCTTGACAAACTTGGTGTTAGGAAAGCAAGAGCTCCGGATTCGCCATGATTTTAATCCATATAAAACCGCAGGCGTCATGCGCTGCCCATAAAACTTCTGTAATGGCCCAAGCGCAGCGCACGCTGACGCTCGCTTTCCTCAGGCCAGCTCCAGACGACGCTCTGATGAACCGACTGACTGCGCGCGCCAGCAAGCACGGGATCTGCCACGCCGAGCTGGTCTTCGACGGCGGCGTGGCTTTCTCGATCTACCACGACCAGTCGCCGTTTCTGAAGCACAGGACCATGAGCAACCCGGGGTACGAGCTGGTGACACTCTCGGTTTCGAACAGGGAGTACAAGTCATCGTACGGATTCTGCCAGAGCGTGGTGGCAGAGCAGTACAAGTTCGACAATGCGGGCCTGTGGCTGGCCTCTGTCCACCCCGGAGGCTGCCTCGACAAGCCGTCTTGCAGGCTGGGGAAGACCTTCTGCAGCAAGATCATCACGGAGGCTCTGCAGTTCGCCGACGTCTGCGAGGTCCGAGACCTGTACCCGAGCGCCACCACGCCGTCCAGGCTGTACGAGGCCGTCAAGGACTCGGGGAGGCGCATGTGCCACACGGTGAGGCCGATGCAGAACTTGGACGCCACGGGGCAGCTGAAGATGGCTGCGAAGTAGGCAGGTCGGTGATGCGCTGTCGCTTGGAGGATTCCACGCCCTTCACGAAGACTCTCAGTGTCGGCCACAGCCGCCGCCAGCCCTCCATGACGTCTCGCTCGGTCTTCCCCCCGGTGATCACGATCTTCCCAGAGAAGAAGCAGAGGAGGACCACGGGGGACGCGTGGGGGCGGTAGATGAGGCCGGGGAACATGTTCTTTTGGTAGGTGCAGTGCAAGTTCAGCCGGGAGTACATGGCCTCCAGGTCCAGCGAGCCCCCCTCGCCGACGGGGACCTCCACGTGGGCAACTATGTTCTGCGGATGTATTCTCTCTGTAAGCAATAGGAAATGACGTCGACGCGCTTGTGTAACCTTTTTATGGCTTCGTCCGCTTCGAGCAGCCTGTTCAGTTTTTCGTCTGTCTTCTGCAGTTTGTCTAGACAGGCAGCGCCCAAAATGGCGGACATGAGGCAGACTACGAAAATGAATCCAGATTGTGTGTGTTCGCATGTGCAGTCCATGTTTTGCAGATTACTTCTGGCGTTCCTCTGTTATGACAGCTCGATCGTGGAGGGTGTCGACCTTCCAGGCAATATCCCGCATGTTATTTCGCATGACGCTCAGGTCTTTTGCGCAGTAAAAAGTAAATAGCGCAGTCAAGCTGATGGCCATCAAGATGAGACCTTTTTCGGGCATGCAACCCGCGCGCAGATCATGATTTAACGCTCGATTTATATACAGCTCACCTGCACGTTACATGATTTCAGCCAGAAGTCCACGCCCACCAGCGCCCGCTGCAGGAACCTGGCTATCCTCAGGCAGCTCAGGACCCCCTCGTACCAATTCTTGCCCCCCGTGACGACGAGCTTGCCGCTGCTGAACAGCAGCAGTGTGCAGCTGGGGTTCGCAAGCCGGATCGTCATGGCCGCGAACTTCTTGCGGTCGTAGCTAGAGCCGGGGAGGACCTCGCTGATGGCCTGGAGGTCCATGGGCATCCTTGTGCTGTCGATCTGAGCAGTGCTGACTATGTTGTGTATGACTGGCGTGGGAGTGTCATCTAGGGTTTGATTTGCACTGGCAACTTGGAGGTCGCAGTGTGGTGTGTGATGCAGGGGTGTGTACAGTCGTTTGCGCATCGTACGAGCGATCGCCCAAGTGTCCCGCGTGTTCAGTCTCAATTGACCAGTATTTTTTAATCTTTATTGTCGTTGATCGTCCACCACAAATCACACGGAAGCGACACTGACACAACCGTATAAAGCAGTAGTGGACGCGTGTGGTGCTCGAAATCAGATGCCCAAACCCCAGTGCAGGCTCCGTGAGTGCGCAGCGGAACTGAGGTGCTTCGTGCGATTCGGGGACTACGCGCTGGACTTGCTCCCCAGAGTTGCCCACAGCATCTTCACGCACTTCCAGGTCCCGCAAAACAAGCGCGTGGACGCCATGGTCATGGCCAGGGTACCCGTAGACGTCATGACTCGGGTGAACAACTGCCTGCCCATCACGCTGATCTCCGAGCCGCCCAAGGTCAGCCTGCCCATCACGCTGAAATCCGAGCCCCCCAAAATCAGACCCCGCGCAAAGCCTGGCTCTTCATCACGGCGCGGGAGTACCGCGCGACGTCCGCGACAGAGGCCTGGCACGCGCGTGACATGCCCTGCGGATGTGTCATGGACTTGATGAGCGTGTCCAATTCAGTTAACTTGGTGAAGGGCATGCTGTCCGCGGCGCCTTCTTTGGCGATCTTGAAGGTCTTGGGGTCGGCGCCCTTGGTGATCACAAACTTGGTATCTTTCACTGTGAACTCTAGCTTGCTCTCTGAGTCCTTCGTGACTTCCACGCTGTACTTTTTGTGCACGTAATCTGAGATGGAGTGGGCAGTGAGGGTGGTGCTGACCATGGCCTTGGCCTTGTCGATCAACGTACCGAACATGCTGGCCTCGAGCATGTTCAATCTCTCGTGTATTTCCTCTAGCTCGTTGAGCTTGGCCTGGCTGATAGGGTATGCCATGTCGTTCGGAAGGTGCGGGTCGGGCTCCATCTTTTATACACGGCACTTTGGTGTGATTTGCGATGCGTGGCCGGAGTGAGAATAAGACAGACGAGTCAGGTATCCCCAATCGTACGGCATGCCCGCCCCTCGGCACCCCTTCTGCACGCTGTGCGGCACTTCCGTGGCGGAGGCGCCCCCGCAGAGCTTCAGGCTCATGGACGTGTCGGCAGTGCAGGGCATCCTCAAAAGGCGGTGCGTGTCCACCGGCTTCCACTACGCCGCCGTCATGAAGATGCAGGGGAACCAGCGGCACCCACTGTGTTCTCACTGCGTGAACTGGACGCGCAGGGCCAATCACGTCATCAAGCACACGGGCTTGAGCCTCCGCGGCGCCAAGAAGGCCCTCACGCCGCTAGACTCCATCGTGATGTACACTCTGGTTCCTGGGTATTTCCCCGAGCCAGACGAGCGGTGCTTCATGCGTCTGGCCTCCGCCGCCGCCGAAGAGTCGAACGGTTTCGCCACGGTAGTGCCTTGTGAGGTCAAGACTGTCCTGAAGGAGTGCTTGGAGGCCCCCAGCAGGCTCGCCAGGCAGACTCACTTCGCGGCGTGGTGGAAGGCGAACGAGAAGACTGCGGTTTTCAGGCACGCCGAGACCGCTCGCGTCATTCGCCACACTTGCGTTCTGAGCGACCCCACGGAGACCGTCGGCAGGAAGAGGTGGCGGCGCTGAAATTGTGTTGTTTCGAGCTAAGCTGTGGAGACCATCGGCAGGAAGAGGTGGCGGCGCTGAGTTTGCGTGGTTGGGAGCAACAGGGATTGATATTACAGCTGTCTCGCGTGAATCTGGAGACGGCGAGTCTCGTTTGGAGTTTGACCACGGCATGGTCATGTTGATCATCAGCAGGACTATCACGACGCAACGAAAGAGGAAGCATTTGTCGCTGATGTCGAACTCCCACTTTGGAATCAACATTTTGAGCGGGGGAAGTGGGGAGGCCGTTTGTGTGATATTAAACGTGTGCCTGTTTGATCTGCTTTGTGGAGAAGGTCATGCTGTTTTCCGTGAAGACCGCCGCGGACTTCTTGGCCGTCGAGCGATACGTCGCGGGCCTTCTGAGCTCGGACGAGTCGCGCTGCGCCTTCCTTCGCAGCGAGCCTTTCACGCGCATCCGCGCGCACGCCGTGTACCGCCCGGACGACCCTTCGCTCCCGACTCCCTGCTGGGGACCCGATGGAATATGCGTGCTCATAACGAACCGCATGGTCTCCGTGGAAATCCGCAAGCCGTCTCGCGAGGATTACGACACCTCTTGGGCGGGGCCCGTCATCTACGACGCTATGCCGGGTTACGAGGGGTCGTTTGACGCGCTCGCCAAGGCCCAGGGTCCGTTCATACCCGGCAAGCGAGCGAGGTCTGCCAGGGATGAAAGTGCAGACGAGTGCGTGTGAGGGTGGGTTCGATTCGATTGGCTTCATTCAAGTTCAATAATAGTAAATGGTGCATTGGTTTTGATCCGGATCGAGTGAACGATCGATGCTAATCACGCAGACCAGCTGGCGATGGGGCAGTTTACGCTGCGCCACCTGGCGGGAGTAAGATGCTTGTGTGGTTCATGACCTCAGCTGCTCGAGATAGCAATTCCTCTACCGATTGGAGCCCCGATCCGTCGGCTCCGGCGGTGTCGTCTTGCAATCTGTTTGCACCCACATCAGGCTGTGACGAGGGTGGTGGGCCGTCCTCTTGCAATCTGTTTGCACCCACATCGGGCTGTGACGAGGGTGGTGGGTCGTCCTTTTCGAGTTCCTCGCCGGGCATTTCCTGCGCTTCCGCTGGAGTTACTCGATGTCGTCTGACTGCGGGCCGGTCATCGTGCAGCTGCGCGTCATATTCGTTCAACGCAGCTCGCAAGGCGATCTGAATCTCATCTGCGTATCTTCGAGAGTGGTGGGCGGGGATGAAAGGCCCACCATTCTCAGAAGGCATGGGACTTCTCGGTTTGGTCTTGGACTCGGGGTCGACAGACACTCCAAAAAGATTTTTGAAGTGGTAGACCAGCTTCTTTTGGAACAGCGCGTACAGCCCAAACATAGCCGAGGGAGCCATGTGAAGGGGCAGGATATCCTCGCCGTCCGTGTCTCCAGTGATTTGAACGTAGGACTTGCCCGTCGAGGCCGCATTGCCCGCCTCTTTTCGGTCGACGATGTCCTGCGTGGCCTTGGAGTACCTTCCCTCGCAGACCAGGTAGAGCAGCATGACGGGCTCGTCCTGTCCCCGTCGGGCGAGGCGGCCGACGATCTGCTCCTTGGCCTCTTTGCTGAATACGGCTTCACCAGCGATGAATGCAATCACTGTCTTAGTTTCAGAGAAAAGGTTGGTGCCGGCGGAGAGTAACTCCAGTGTCGTGCACATGATGCCTGGCTCGTCTCGAAAGCACTTGAAAGTCTCCTCGCGCTCCTTCAGGCTCTTCTGTCCGTGGACGTAATAGTAGCGAGGTGCAGCGTCCGGCCCGCGGCGGCTTGGAGCGAGCTTCATGGTGCGCTCTAGTTCGATGAGGCCTTCCACATTGTTGTAAAAGATCACGCTTCGCCGCTTCGTAGTCTGGTACAGGATGGTCGCAAGTGTGACAGCGTACAGGATGGGATTGTACTCCCCCCAGTAAATACCCGTGCCCATGCGCTCCCTGAGGCTCTCCTCGGTCAATATTTTGTTCAGGTCGTCGCCTTCTTTTCGAGGGAGGGGCGGTGGCTTCGTGACACGCAGCTTGTACGTGATGCACGGAGGCTTGAGATCCTCCAAGAACGTGCACTTGTCATCGCGAGAGGGCGTGTGCATGGCGCTGAAAATCTTTGCGGCCGCACCCAGTTCGTTCTGCGACGAACCGAAGGGGTCACGCGGGAGCTGGGGGATGTTGAGCAGGCCGGAGAGGAGTTTCCGCGCGTCTTTCCCCTCGATGACCATGGTGGCACTGACGAGCAGCATGTAGGTCACCGTGTCGTACAAGTCGATGGGCATGCACAAACTCCGGAGGTTTTGCGCAGCCGGGCTCTCCACGTGGCGCGTGTAGGTGTGAGCCTCGTCGGCCACGATGGCGTAGGACACGCCGGTCAGTGCGTTGTAGATCAATTGCATCTTAGAAGTGAGACCCAAGACGTAATCGGGTATGACCCAGTAGACACGGGGATTGGGCGCGGCGAGGGCCTTTCGGATCTCAAAAACCACCCTCGGCGTCGTTTTCGCAGTCCACTCGGAAGTGCAGTGGACAGATGCGCCCGGCCTGGCTAATGTGTGAATTTTTTCTACCCACTGAGACAGTATGGGGCTCTTTGTTATGATGAAGCAAGCCTGGATAAGACCGTCGTCGAATAACTTCTCCATGGCACAGATGCTGCAGTCAGTCTTCCCATACGAAGTGGGAGCACCGAACACCGCGTTCCTGTTCGTGGGACCCTGCGTGAGGAGATGGTATATCTGTTCCAAGTGCTCCCTCTGAGCATCGTGGAGGAGAAAGCCTGAAGGGCCAAACGGGCGCCGAAAGTAATCCGTGACTTCTGGGGTCTTTGTTTGTTTACTCCTCTCGATTCGCTGGATGAACTGTATGCATTCCTTTGACACCTTGGATGCAGGCGTGACGTCCTTCTCTTCTTTGGACTGTCTCTGAAACACTGCTCTCCTGACATTCGGTTGAACGAAGTTATCTTCAAAGTCTTTGAGGTAGTACATTAGCATCTCAGGTGTGCTTTTGAGCTCAGAAGGGGGCATCAAGTCCTCGATGATGTCTTCTATCTCCGCGACGGGGGCCTCGTCCACAACGGCGTCTTCTTCGGATGCTGAGTCGTGGTCGTCTTCGTGGGGGTAAAGCTCTTCCTCGAACTCGTGTGGACTTCCGGGGGGAGTGGGATCGGTGCTCTGTAAGGGCGAAGATGGGCCTGTATCGTTCCTTTTTGAATGTTTTGGTGGAGAAGATCTGGTCAATTCAAAGACTGCAGTGGGTCCATCTCCTTTGCAATGGCGGTCTACATGTTCTGCAAATGCAGCGATGGCCTCGTTGGTAACTGTACATCTTTGGTTTTTGCCTCGTTTTTTGGGTTGAGAAACAGTTTTGGTTGACCTCTTCAAACTGGCATTTCTCGGTTGGGCAGTCCCCTTCCGTCGTTTCGGCTGTTTAATCTGTAATTGGTATTCTTCGGATTCGGAGGAATCGTGCGACTCATTGTCTTCAAACGATTGATCTGATCCGCGTAACTTGATAGAGGCGTCATTGTCGGATAATTCGTAGCGATCTTTATCGTCGGTATGGGACGTCCTAGAGGCGCCCGCGTTTCGGACGTCGGAACATTGTTCGTCGTCAGACGGCGCATCGGGGTGCGCACTGCTCTCGGACTCTGATTGAGACTGACGAGGGGAATCTGCCGCGATGGAGGGCTCCGGTGCGGGGGGAGGGTCGTCACTGGGGTTTGCGGTCGGGGACTCAGGTGCGGCGGGAGGGTCCTCACTGGCGTCTGCGGAAGGTTGTACTGCATTTTTCGCTGCAAGAGCCTGTTGCCTCTTCAGCGCTGCGGCCTGCCTTCTCCTCGCGTTGGCCTGCACTCGCCTCTGTTGTTTTGTAAGCTTTTGCGTAGGAGCAGGCGTGGTCGCTGCCGGCGGATCGAGTGGGGCAGGGTCCTCGGGCACTTCCTCTGTGACTGGCGCCGCTGCCGCCGCAGCGGCGCTGAGAGTCTTTGCCCGTTTGTTGGATGCCTCCGCCCTAGCGCGAGGGGTTACAGTGTTGGGCTGTGCAGTGGGCCGTTCGTAGCCATTTTTGCGTTTTGCTTCGTCTACTCTTTTGTATGCATCAGGTATGACGTTGTGAAACCATTTCTTTGACCAACTTTTGCCGCAAAATTGATGAGCAAAGGTTAGTACTTTGTTAAAGTCTTCGTGAGAATTTAAAAGTGAGTACATATGGTACTCGAAATAATCTCTTCTGTCTGTTATGTCGACACCTTTGAAGAAGGAGCCCCAATCTGAGTGCAATGAATTCCTCCCTCTGAGGAGGTCATCAAAATACGTAACCCAGTCCATGGAAACAGATTGAGTGATCTCTTTTGTTGTACACTTTGCAAAGAAATTCACGGTTTTAGGCGGGTGGTCTGCAAAATATATGAACCTGGAATCTTCGCGTTTGAGCATGTACATCATTGATATGATGCTCAACACGGAAGAATCCAGTTGGATACGTTTTCCGTCTTCGTCTTTGCGAGGTTTGGAACGGTAGTCCTGCATCAACTTGTCGTATCTGCGCTTCGTTTCATCAACGAGGGGGGGGGGTTTTATGTCGCTCCTATAGATTGAACTGGACATCAATTGTAAATAAGTGATTGAAAATAAGCAATAAAAATCATGTGATCGATAGATGCAGAGCCAGCGCCATCGCACTTTTTATACTTGGACAGGGCATTCATTTTGGTCTCTTTGAAATGTAGTCGCGACCGGAGTAAGTCCGTCGGGCACCGCATAGCGCAGACAGTCGTAGTGTATAAAAGCCCGGCAGCGCGCGGCATCACCCGGAAAACACCCAGTCACTTATGCCGAAGTTGCACTTCAGAGTGAAGGTGGACGCCATCGTTCAGGGTAGGATATGCCCCCCCAGCGCCATGAACTCGGCCCTGCGCGCTCACCTCGCGGACTGTGAGGACGGCTCGGTCAAGCCAGGCGAGGTCACTGGATTCTACGTCGGGGCCTACGTCGGCGCGGGCAACCAGGACATATGCATTCGGCCGCTGGGGACGGACTGCACGGCAGAGGTGGACCTGAAGCTGGACCACGGGATGGTAGACACGTGCAAGTTCACCGTGGCGTTCCGGTTGAAGGGACCGCAGGCGAGCAGGTGCTGCCACCTGGCTTCCGGGTTCATCCCGACGTCGGATCTGGTCAGCATGCTCAAGTCGGCAGGCAGGGGCGCGGCGTTCACGGCAGACCAGCCTTGCCTGCTGTTTCGCGACAATTTCACGCCGAATAAGGTTGCATTGAGATTCTCGGACGTGGACTCGGACCTCGCCGCGGTGCCATCCCTGCAGTTGAAGCCGTCGTCTCTCCGCAGCCTGGAGCAGACCAACGAAGCGGTGGGCAAGCTCGGCGAGTACCTCAAGAGCAGCATCGTCCAGTGCGCGGTGAGCCCGTTCAACCTGGGCGTGCAGTTCGTGGACTCCTATACCTTCGGGCACATGAGCAACCACATGACCCACTACGCGCTGCTCGGATATCTCTTCCGCAACAAGGCCACCCCAGTAGACCTCCGCATGGTCATGTACGACGCCTACCAGGCCATGCACAGCACGGACTTGGGATTCCCCGCCCTGCGCGCCATGCCGGACTCGGACCTGGCCCTCCGCTTCGGCGTCGCGGCCATCACGCGGCATACGGCATGCAAGAACACCATGCAGTACCACACGGACTACGCATTCAACCCGCTCGGCCAGGTCTGCAAGGTCAAGGAGACCGAGGACATCGCCCGGACTTTCTCCGCCATGAGCATGGCCGTCCAGTCGGGCCTGGACAAGTCCGTGTACCCCCACGCCGGCCTGAGGTGCGACGATGTGAGCCTCGCGAGGGCCTTGGACGAGCTGGACAGGGCAGGCGTGACCAGGATCGGCCAGCCTGGACTCGGTGCGGCTGGGTCTGCCAAGGCGGGCTCCAAGGCCCTCCTCGTGGACGACTGCGAGAACCTGGCAGACGCCATCATACAGAAGGGCCAGGCCATCTTGAAGGCTTACACCGAGGCGGAGTCCATGGCGGCGCAGAAGAAGCCCCGGGGAGTCACGTGGAACTTGGACGACTCGAAGCAGGCGCGCGCAGACCCTGTAGTGTCCGCGCTGGCCGGCATGATGCGCAGGGAGGCAGCTCGGAGCCCCCTCTTCGCGGCCTGCACGGACGACCACCACTTCCAGATGGCCGAGGTCCTCTGCAGGCTCGGCGCGATGCTCAAGTCCAAAGACTGGGACAACGCGTTCCTCGTGGCCTCCGCCAAGAGCGCCTCGTACGTCCCCGGCACTCCGGAGAGCGTCGCGTCGCTCAGCGGCCACGGCGCGGGGATCAGCCGAGTGCGCGACGCCAAGACCGGGCAGTTCCTCCACGCGGCGCTCGAGGGCACCACCTACGCCGTCGTGGACAGGCCCGCCCCCGCGGGCTACCCCTCGCAGCTCCCCATCAAGATCATGGGGCAGAACGGCGGCCCGGACTCCGTCGAGGCCATGCGACTCTCGTGCGTCGCCACGGCCGTCGCCCAGAACGTCGCGCAGTACGTGTCCCTCTCCAGCAACTTCGGGGCCCTCGCCCACTTCGAGTCGAAGTACGAGGAAGACCCAGACGAGTGCCCGTTCTACGTGTCGGCCTTCTACACGGGGCTGAGCGAGGGTCCCCACGGCAGCATCGCGTGCATCCCGGTCGACACGTGCCCTCCCGCGCGGTACCTCGCGGGAGAAAAGCCGCTCTTCGGCGCGCCAGTGATGGGACTGTCGAGCCCGAGCACCATGGCCATGCCCATCACGGCAGAGACTTTCAAGGCGGCAGGAGTGGAGGACCCCGAGGGAGTCCTGAAGCTCATGGCCGCCCAAGTCGAGGAGGCGTGGGGACCGCCCATGTCGAGAGAGCAGGCCGACTCCATTGCGTCCTACTGGCAGCCCGTGCAGAGCCCGGACAAGCCCAAGCTCGGCGCAGAAAACTACGCCGCTCACATCCGCACCGAGAACACCTGGGCGTACGAGGACCCCAGGCACGCGGCGCTGGGCGTGCGAGTCTGCTCGGGGCTCGCAGACAGATTCAACGACATCCAGGCAAGGGACCCGGCGTCGGACGGAAGCAGGGCCGCGGCTTTCGGGCAGTACCTCAGCGCGACGCTGAGGGTCACCATACCCATCCCCAAGAAGACCCAGGGATTCTCCCTGTCGACCATGCGGAACATGCGCAAGGCCGCAGACGACATCGGGCTGCACAAGCTCGCGGGCTGCCCGGTGAAAGCCAAGATGATGCAGGCGAGGGCCAAGGTCCCCTCGGACCACCTATTCTACATGTGCGACAAGGGCGAGGGGCCCGTGCACGCCTTTAACAAGATCTTAGCCTGAGTATATGGGCCTGGCTATGAAAAACAAGACCATGACAGTACTATAAATTAACAGATATATCGTAAAATAAACGGTCATCGCAAAGTAAATGGTTGTAGGCGAAAATGATAAACCAGTTTTACCATATCAGTTACTGGTGTTTCGAATTCAAAACAGGAATTCTTGGAGCAACTGCTGCCTTGTTAGGGCTTATTATGACATACCGTTGGAGGTTGCAAGCACAGGAGTAAGCACGTACGACATTATTGAACGGCCTTTGAGAAATCAAGAAGGTGTCGTGCGCTACATTTTTTTTATGAAATGGCGTAGCCATGAAAACGAAAATATATTTGAGGCTAATGTGTACACTGATAACGACACAGATATGGTTTTAGATGCATTAGACAGAGCAAACATTCGATATCAGAGTCACATTGACGCAGATCTATATCTTAGTGAATCAGGGGATGACTTATACACTTTATTTGAATTTCAAATGCCACAACGCTATCGCCCTGGTTTTTGTGGTCTTTTGGGAGTGTACTGGTTCATATATGACGATTTGGTGAGTGACCTAGAATATTTGTTGAGTAACAACAATTATGATATTTGGCCTGATAGGTTGTTCCTGCTGGTCGGAAGGAGACCAGTTGTATACACTACTGATACCCGAATAATGGCAGATATCACATCTTTTCTCAGAGATGATCAAATATTCAACCGAGTTACATGGTAAGCTTTGCATCGTAATGCAACAGTATTAAAAAAAAGTGCCTATACATGTCTGGTGAGGCGTATTCGCACCCTTTGAGGTTTCTACTCAAGACATGGCTCGCAAAACCCGCTCCTCCTCAAAGCGCACCCCGGCGATCCCGAGAGCCAGCTTCGAGCGACTCGTCCGCGAGATCTCCCAGAATCTCGCCTTAGAAGGCGACAAGCCCGTGCTGTGGAGCGCAGAGGCCATGGAGGCATTGCACGAGGAGTCTGAGGTGTACCTCGCGGAGCACTTCCAGAACGCGAATGTGCTGTGCGACACGTTCAAAAAGAAGACGCTGGACATGAGACACTTCAATACAGCCAAGAACCTCTCGGTTAGCACTTGACTCGCCTTGCTCGGGTAGGAGTTGACGATGCGCACGTCGGATGTGCCGTCCGGCCCCTGCAGCACCAGCTCCTCCATGTTGCACCGGATCTCCTTGAACTCCGGCGTCCCCAGGCCCTCGTGCACCAGCGACAGGAACTTCATGACGTTCCTCAGGAGCTTCTGGCTGATCCGCTTGCAGGTGGAGTAGATGGAGAGCTCCACGGCAGACGCGCTGTAGAGCAGGGCGGCCGCGAACATGCTGACGGAGATGGTCTTCCCAAACCTGTTCAAAGTGTGAAGATTAAAAAAAAAGAATATTTCAAGTGTATAGATCGCTCGCAGTGACAAAAAATAGGAAAAGCATGCGTAGCGAGGAACCACTGGGTGTCCCGTCGGAAGCCCTGGACTTCACGCCGCGCGAACTCTGGCCTCTCATACGCAGGGTCTACCGGTCAGGGACTGTGATGCCAGCTACGGTGCCCAGGAAAATTTGGGACGCTCACTGGAGGCGAAAGCACCCCGAGTTGGGGAAGAAAGCAGACGCGCCGCCACCCCCGCCGTTTGTAAAGTCGTACTGGGGAAAGCTGCGGGGCTGTGCGCTGTCGAGTAGGAAAAAGAAGACAGTAAAGGATGAAGAGGATTCCGCCATGCCCCCCGTCTGGCCTCCGTATTTCCCAGACGAGTTCTGGGAATCCTACTTTGAGATGTTCCCCGAGGGCCACCCCGCGCCGGCCAGCGGGGAGTACGTGCCATGGAAACCCGAGGAGGAGCCCAAAAAGTACGCAGTGATCCAAGGATCCCTCCACGTGAACATCGGGAAGAACCCGGAATTCCCCATCTGGCGAGCGTCGACGGGGGTGGACGCGTTCGATGCGCAGGGCAACTGGGTGGGGGCGGGGTGAACTCGCCTGCGCGGAGTCGATATCAGGATCTCCTGCGACAGGTTGTCCCAGCCGTTGAGGTCCAGGATCGCCTGGTGCGCCCTCGGAAACGCCCCTAGCGGCTCCGTCTTGAAGAACACCCTGGCGCACGCCCGGATGAAGTTCTCGTGAAACATGCGCTGGTGAAAGCTCCGCTGCCACCCCCGCCTGTCCAGCGCGTCGAGCGCCTCTCTGCACGCCTGCATCTTCGCGAAGCCATCGCGCCCCCTTGCGCTCGACCTGTTGTGCATGTACCTCTCCAGTGCGTTCCTAGCACACGCGCCGTCGCTCGCGGCCCGTGCGCGGTCTGCCTGGATGCGGTCGTACGCTTCATACAGGGCGGCGTACGAGAGCATGCGGGTTTTGCGATTTCAAGGACTCGAAATGTTCGAGGCAACTGAGAGTATTTATGCGCAGTGCGCGCGACCAGGCATCTTTACTTGAAGTATGAGCTTTCCTTTTATCAACTACATTTTTTTTCGCAAACTGATCTCACAATGAGTTCCACTAATAACTACTATGATGAAAGATCACCATCATCTCGACCTGAGCAAGGTCGACGCGCTAGTGCAGGGGCCGGCCCCGCACTTATGCAGCCCCGCTATGGGGCCATGTATGCCGCCAGCGACGACCAAGTCGCGGCAGGCTCCACTCGCAGTCAGTACAGGATACTGCCAGCTCTGCCCAGCGACGTATCGCAGGGGTCTATCGAAATTGGCGACCACACGGGGGTGAAAATCCGCACGCGGTGCCTGGACACGTACGGCAGGTGCATCAGCAACAGCAGGATGTCACCGGGAAAAAAACGGGTGCAAAGTAAACCGAAACGGTCCATCGTATTCGCAGTGGAGGGACTTCGAGGCCCAGAACATCTGAAAGAGAGATTCAAAGATATTATTGGCGCATACTACCAAGTGACCCAAGGAGATGGTTGCCGAGTTTACGAAAACTACAACGAAGGCCTAAAAGGTGTGGGATGGGATCCACGGACTATGCAGTACAGGTCGTTCCAGAGCGTCCGAAGAGTGGGGGTCAAGATGGTCCCGTGTCTCCACTATAAGCTTGATTATACCCTGATATTCCAAGTGGAAGACGACTTGCTGTTTGTTCCCATACGGCAGCAACAAAGCCCGACGGTGGAATGCACGCTCTGCGTGAAGTACTTTGGTGAAACCATCCACATTGACATGTGCAACCCAGAAAACTTGCACTATGCCGTGTCGCCTATTAGCATCGAGTCATGGCGCCTCGCTGTGTTCCAAAATCCAGTTCTGTTCAAGTTCATCGCCCATCTCGCGGTGGAGGAGGCAGGTCCGAGAACTTTCGCACAGCAGGGTCAAGGCGCAGGGAGTGGGGGACTGCAAATCGTCCAGTCCACGGCGAAGGACGTAGATAGACCCCATCTGGCCACTACCCAAGCACCGCGGTCTGCACAAGCGGCGGTAGCAGAACAGGCGCCTCGGTCTCCACAGGCGGCTGCAGGTGCGAATTCTCAGACGCCAGAGACAGACAACGAGGACTCACCTGTTTCAGGACAGGATGCTGTTTCGTTGCCCTCAGGACCACACATTGAAGACGGCAGCGGGCCGCACAAGAAGCGTCGGGGCTACAATGACGGCAATTTGGGCGGGGCCTGAACAACCTCAGCCATCGTCCAGCCCGGTCGAGGGGGGCGCCGTGAGGAGATCGTCCTTCCACGCCCCGTACAAGACCGCCAGACACAGGCCCGCCGAGCAGGCCCAGAACAACCTGCAGTTGCTCACGGTCTGCACGCTGGGAGACCTCTCCCAGACGTGGCCTATCCCCAGAAAATAATCCAGAACCACCACTAAGAAGATCAGAATGAATCGATTCGTGTACTGCCCCGGCACGTTGTAGAACGCGACTAGCACGCCCGACATGTATCCCAGCACATTCGCGTTCGCCAATGTCACCGCGCCCGACACGGGGCCGTCTTGGCAGTACTCGGGCGGCGTGCATATCTTCGCCAGGAACGACACGCACAGGTAAGTAGCCAGGACCCACGCGAATACGTCCACGGGACTGCACGCCGCCGCGAAAGCGATTCCGTGCGCGCCCGCCGCGACGAACCAGAACAGCGCATTCCACAGCCCCGTCTGCCCTAGCACCTCCGGGCCGAAAGAGGTGTCCTCCGCGATGAGGCCTGCCTCGTGCAGGCTGAACGTGTTGCTGACGAAGGCCGCCGCGGCAGCGCTCACGGCAAGCGAGGGCAGCGCGAGCATGAGCCTGACCGATCGCGTGTCACCGCAGGCGTGCGTGAGGGTCCCGTTGGTCACGCAGGGCACGTAGGTGAAGACTTGGACGGACACAGGGGGGTATAGGATGATCATGAGGCCGACCGCGGCCAGCTGGAGCGCGCCCAGAGTGTACAGCCCGCCCTTGGCGCATTCCATTTAGCTTGAATGTTTCAAGGAACCCGAGGACGTTAAATATTTAACGCGCAGCGGACTCGGACGCTCATCCCATGCAAGAACTCCATCCGTACTCCGCAGATGAGACCGAGCCGACGCAGGCCTGGCTCGGGAGAGCCGCGGTGTTCAGGCCAAGGCCATTCGACGCGCAGGACTACATCGCTAGCCGACCCAAGAGCCGCAGGGGCCGCAGCTCGGTAGGGTACCTGGAAGAGCCCAAGGCGTACGTGCCAGAACCTAAGCCCAAACCGCAGATATGGGCGCCGTACGGGGTGCGCGAGGCAGAGCCAGGGCTCGACAAGGACGAGAAGGAAAGCGAGGCGTACCACGCGAGAGACACAGACGAGCCTTATGCAGAGCCAGAGCCCGAGCCCGAGCCACAAGCACTCCACGATGAGACACTGCTGGACTTGGTCAACTCCGCGATGCCTTGGCCTGCTTTGACGGACTTGGACTCTTTCCAGGCTGATATTGGTATCGGCGCGGTCGACAAGAACAAAACGCGGGCGTCCACACAGAGAAAGCCCAAGACCCACCCAGAAGACGACCTCGAAAAGCCCCGAAGGCTCGGGCGCAGCGCCTACGACGCCATGGAGACCCACGGACACTTCGGGCTCGTGGACGGAGGCGAGACTTCCTCGGGGGGTATCCGCAGGGTGATCGTGCACGTGCCCAAGCGAAATCGGGGATACGCCCTGGACATCAAGCAGGGGGAAATCATCTTCGCCAACAGCGCCAGGGGAAAGCCAGTCGGAGGCAGGCTGGAAGTGAGCTACGTGTCCCGCCACAAGTACGTCTCGCCGGGCCACGCAGTCTCCTCCTGCGTCGTGGGGATCCCCGAGGACCAGTGGAGGCGATTCAGGGAGTGACAAAGAGGGCACGCGTGGTATTTAAGCGATCCCCGACATGGCACAGCAGAATCACAGAGGAAATGGCCGACGCGTCCAAGCCTCCCGCGACTTCCTCGGACATCTCTTCTATCCTAGCCCAAGTCCAGAACTTGCAGGGTGACCGCGAGAAGCTCATGCGAGAGCTGGAGGCGGCGCGCGCTGAGATGAGCCAGCTCAAGCAGGGCAAGCGAGACGAGATGAAGAAGGTGTTCGACACAGTCATCTCAAAGTGGCTGGAAGACAGCGTCAAGGACGAGGAGGCCAGGAAGCAGTTCTCGCAGGGCATGGAGCGCATCATGGAGAGCACCAACGACAGCGGGGTGTGGACAGTGGCGTGCGCGGCGTCCAATCTCCACAAGTCTCAGCTCGAGGAGATCGAGCGCCTTCGAGTCGAGAACGAGGCCCTCAAGAGCGCGCCGAGCGGCGGATTCAGGGACGAGAGCTCGCGCAAGAGGCCGCGCGAGGACAGCGCGCCGGACAAGAACGACTTCTGGGCGGGGTTCGAGGTGGACGTGCACAGGCTCTAATGCAATAAACAAATATTTCATTCCTAAACCAGCCTGTGCTGGGTCGGCTGGCTGTTGAGCCGGTAGCCCTTGCCCGCTCGCAGGCTCGCCACCCCGATAAAGTCCGGCCCGTGGTGGCCGCTGCCCAGCACCTCCTGGATCACCCCGCCCGTCTCCGCGCTCACCACCCGCATCGTCCCCTGGAACGCCAGCGCGTCCGAGCTGACCTCGTTCTCCATCGCGGCCAGCCCGGCGTTCTTGCGGATCGTGTGCAGCTCCCAGAAGTCGGGCATCTTGTCCTTGTACGGCGCGTACGCGTTGTAGTACAGTGGGTTGTTGAACACGCGGAACTGCTGCGCGTCCACGACGTGCAGGTTGTCGAAGTCGGCCCGGACAGCCACGCCCTCGTTGCCCGGCTGCAGGCGGTCGTAGAACACCACAGGCGATGGCCAGTTCGAGTTGAAGTTGCGCTTGTACACGCTCTCCCCTCCGACCTCCGACGGGCGATTCTTGGCGCTCTTGTGGTGGAACGCCATGACCATCATGCTCGGGCCGCGGTACGGGCGCGTCACGTCCGTGGTCGCCTGCATGAAGGCGTGGCGGGAGTAGGGAGAGGTCTCGTCCGCGTTCCAGTCCACCGCCGTGTCGTCCTTGCCGCCCACGTAGCCGTCGTAGGCCACGTCCCACAGCCGGATCAGGTTCCTCTCGTTGATCACGATCGCCCGCTCGTGGTACTTGTACGACATGCCCCAGATGCCGTGCATCGAGTCGTCGTAGCAGCTCAGCTCCGTCTGGCCCCAGAACGTGCTCCCGAGAGACTCCCCGCCCTGGCCCAGGATGATCCCCATCATGTGGTGCTCGATGTTGGGGCGCACGATGACGATCTCGATGTTCTCGGACTCCTGCATCGCATTCGCGTCGCGCATGCTCAACCCGGTGCTGGGGCCCTCTTGCGGCACGTTGTAAAGCATCAGTCCCTGCCCGAAATTGGCGGGGGCGCCTCGGAGGCCGGGGTGAATGTAGTGATCAAAGGGTGGCCATTCGCAGTGCGTCGAGTTGTACACGTAGTCCAGATCGATCTCTTGGTCCGCCCAGAGCCGCCACGCCAGCATGTTGAAGAAGCAGGTCACGTCCTTGTCCGTGATGTCGGGGAGGTCCGCGGGGATGGGCACGGCGTAGTTGATGGATTCAGGCGCAAGAGTGTCAATGGCAACAGTGGCAGTGGCGATCTCTCCGATGACGTGAGGCGTAAAGGCAAGGGCATGTTGGTAACCATCATAAGCAGAAAGCTGTCGTTTCCAGTTGGTGGCATGGGAATCAGTGCAAAGAACGTCTTCATCTGTTGTAGATACTCGTGGAAGCCACCAGTATGATTCATTCTCGTATCGAGAGTGGTGTGTAAATGCTCTACCATAATTTTGTGTTATGCATTGCTGAATGTCTGGCTGTACCGAATAAGCCATCTCCGTGCGTGTCATGTTCCCCCCACCTCGATTCGTCTTGATCGTATTGAGGAGTCGCTTGACTTCGTCATATAAGGCTCTGTACTTCTGTCCATTGTCAAGAATTATGTCGAATAGCCGCGTGTGTGACCAGTAGAGGCTATCCGCTGACCAGCGGGCGTCTCGAGATGCCATACAACCTTGAACGAATGATTCGCCCATGAGCATGTGATACCCAATTAGGTCACCGAAACATCTGAATTGCTTCGTTGGTTGCCTGAAGTGATTTGGACAGTTCCAAGCACCCAAGTCTCGAAGAGTCTGCTTGCACCAATGGTTTGCAGGATTGATGGGATTCTCAGACATCTGTAGCGCGTCTTCGATTCTCTTAGTGGAGTCTCCCACTCTGACGTTCGGCTGTAGCAACGCAGTTGGGATGCCGTATCTTTTAAAGTTACGGATGTGGAATGAGCGCATGTAATTTCTTAAAGCAATGTCTTCTGGTGTTGCTCCTTGTCCATTGTCTCGAATGTCTACCAGTGCCTGCAAGTCATGAAATATATAGTTATTAGGTAATTCGTAGTTGAAGTAAAGTTCACCGTTATTCAAAATATGATTGAATCTGTTGACGTCTCTGGGGTAGGCAGCGACGGAGTTGATGAGATACTTGAGCTTGTTCGTTGCTAAGCCTCCAGCTGGGGGGTTGTGCTCAAAGCGATAGTCCAAGCCATGCTTGATAAAGGAAGGCATCATAGCCCTGTTGCCTGGAACTGACATGTCCATTGTGAATATTGCAACTGCCTCCATATCGATCGTCCCAGGAACGAACACCAGCTTGTCGCTGATAGGTTTTGGTTGCCAACAAAAAGTCTCCGTGATCACACCCGTGAACAACTGCTGGAAGAATTGCGTAATGTATCCCGTCTCGCCGGGGTGGACCTCGTTCATTGCCAGAAGAGCACCGAGGTGCGTGCCGAGTCGCGGAGCGTCGGCCATGTCTGCGTCCTCGTGGCCCAGAGCGGGGGCACCCGCGCCGGCGTGGACAGTGCCCAGCGTCCTCGCCACGTTGCGGATGATCCTGCTGTTGTCCATACCGGGTCCCTCAGTCATGTGAGCCGTATTCCCAACGTCGCACTGTGCCTTCTGCAGGAGGTCCTGGAAAGTGAACGAAGACCACGTGTCCCTCTCCTCATTGTAGAGCTGGAAGACCCGCTTGTAGTTATCCTTGTGAGGCAAGATCCGGTAGTACTCCGCGACCCTCACGCGCCTGCGCAGAATGTCCCTCGGCGGAGTCCCGGTCTCCATGCTGAACGCGCGCGTGTGCACGATCCCGATCCCGCGGTACGAGGACATCTCGGGGCCGCTCTTGAGTCGCTTCTGGCCTTCCGCGCCCTGCGTTACGATGTTCGTCCTGTCAGGCGTCATGGTGAGCTGGAAGGTCAGCTTAGAGTTGCACAGCATGAAGTCAGGCATGGGGGAGCCCCACGTCCTCAGCTGCGTTTTTGCCTCCTCAATGAGGATATCCAGCGCATTCTGGTTCTTCTGGACGAACCCGAACATCTCCACGAACTCCCTGCAGATCTGCGCGGCGGACTTGTCCTGCGTCATGTACTTCTCGTTCATGGTCTTCTGGTACGACGGCGCCAGCACCAGCGCCACGTGCACGTCCAGGTCGTTGGTCAGCTGAATCGACCCCACGAGCTGATTGAGCTGCCGCCTGAAATTCTCGCGCCCGGCCTCGGTCATCATGAAATTGTGCTCGAGCACGATGGCCATACCCTGCCGGATAAAGTAACCCGCATACGACCGCTTGCTCTGCTGCAGAGTCCTCGCCGCGGACTCGTACGGCACGCGCGACGCCAGGCCCTCGTCAAACGACCACACGTTCCACTTGATCTTCCCGTCCACATTGGTGATGTACTTGTACGGCAGAATCCGGCTCGTGAACGGCGAGCTCGTCGCGTCGGTGATGAGGCCGTCCACGCGGTCGGTCAGGTACTGATTGGGGCCCTTCAAGATGTCCGGCAGGTGCCACCTGCCGTGGCGCTTGAACCTCTGCAGGTCCTGCTTGATGTCGCGCGCGGAAGGCCCGAAGATGTTCTCGTACGCCTCGAGGGTGGGCTCGACGCTGTGAGCAGTGTACGTTCCACCCCCGTGGCGGCCGGGGTCGCCATCCGGGATGTAACTCGGAGGAGCCTCCACGTGATTGCGGTTGGTATCTCCGACTTGCATGCCGGCAGTCGGAGGCTAATCGAGCACATCTCGAGGCGCGCGTTTATATACCCGGCGCGCCGTATTCGTTCGAACCAAGCGAGGCGGCGCGAGGGATATCGCACAGGAGGCGAGTATTGGTACACGGGTGAAACGTACAGTAAAATATATTATAATAAATAAGAAAATTGTCACGCCGCAGCCGCGGGGCTCGGCACTTCGTACTCGATCTCCAGGCGGGCGATGTACTGGTACTTGGTCTTCATGAACTGCTCCAGGTGGTGCTTCTTCTCAGCCTCGCACTCTTCCGGCGTCCACTTGGCCTTGATCTTGAAGTCCTGCAGTGCCACCGTGCCGTCGGCCAGGTCGTCCCACGTCTCCGCGTTCAGCCTGTGGAGCTGCAGGCTGAACATGTTCATGTCCTGAGTTTGGACCTTGTTCAGAACCTGCGTCCTCAGCGCGTTGCAGCACGTGTTCATGACCTGCCTGGTCAGCTTGTACCACTGGCCGTCCATCTTGGGCATCTTGTCCACGTCGCAGCCGATCAAGTCCGTGTTGTACCGCAGCATCCCGATCGCGGGGTGCGTCTGGTGCACGAACAGGAACGGCTGGTTCGGGATCGGGATCACCCCTTCCTGCTCCAGGTTCGCCTTGTTCCACTTGCTGTACTGCTGGCGCCACGTGGCGTTCTCCGGCATGCAGGAGTCCCCCGTGTAGATCACCTGCGGCGACGACAGGGTGGACTTGGGCAGCACGCAGTACGCGTACCTGTCGCCCAGGTCCGTCACCTCGTTGGGGGGCACGCAGCTGATGGTCACTCCCAGGGCACACGGGAAAGTGCTCTGGGCCTCCTTCAAAGTAACGGACTTGATGAGCCCGTTCCTGATCAGGTCCACCTGCTCCTCGGGATTCATCCCGCTCTCCAAGGTCGGACAGAACATCTCGGTCTCCTTGCCGGCGATGGGCTTCCACATGGCAGCCTGCGGGCCGGCCAGCGCAAGATTCGCTAGGGACCCCGCTACGTTCACGCACAGCGTTCGCTTGACCACGGTGTTGTGACCAGCAGATGGCGCAGTAGCATCGGCCTGCAGTGCTCCGCTCATCCTATCGCCGGCATGGCCGCGGCAGCCTTAAATATCTCGGATGGAGGGGCTACTTTCTGAGTGAATCCGCAGTTCCATGTCTGAGTGAGCTTTGCAGGCGGAGTCGCGTTTACTTAAGCGATCGGCGTGCAAATAAAAGAGAAGCATGGACGCATTCCAGGTCAGCCAGGCAGTGCGCAGGGCCATACAGTACACCGTGGCCACGAGGGTCACCGCGCTGCTGGAGAGGGGAGTCCCAGATTCGTCAGAGAGGGCCGCGGTGGCAGGCGGCGCCGCAGTGCTGACGGTGGCCCTCAGAGATGAGACGGGGGGGCTCCCGAGCACTCGCGTCGCAGCAGACTTGGCCCTGATCGTCGCCACGAACACCCTCGTGCGGGCAGTGCTCGCCGACGGAGAGGACTCCCTGCCTCTGACCCTCGCGCACCTGTGCTGCATCATAGAGGTGGGCTCCGCGCTGAGCACGTTCGCGCTCGGAGACCTGGCAGACTCGTTCGTGGGGCAGGTGCAGTACACGTTCGCCAACGCAGTGTCGGCGCTGCTATTGACATCCTCGTCTGCCGTGGTGGCCGTGGCGGCAGCAGGGGGGTTGACGGGGCTGGCCTCGTGGGGTGCGAGCAGTGACAACGCGCTCTCCGTGGCATTCTCCCAGGCGGCTTTCAACGTCGCGAAGACGCTCATGCTCAAGTCCATCCCGGCAGGTCTCCAGCTGCCGACGATCGCGGGACTGCTGGCGTTCGTCAAGCCGCTGCACGGAAAACTGGGCGGCATAGGGCAGTCACTATACAGCTTTGCGGTGTACCAGGCCGGCGACAGCATACAGTCGGCGGTGGAGACGCAGCTGGCGCCCTCCGTGGCTGCGGCTGCGGCAGTCGCGGCGGCGTTCGTGATCCCCGTGGAGTCGATCCAGTCCGCAGCCAAGATAGCGGCCGTGGGGTCTGTGACAGACTGGGTGGTAAGCACGGTGCAGCAGGCGGCAGACCAGGACCCGATTCCGGCTCTGCTGGCCCTGCTCGTGTTCTGCAGGGTCGTCTTGGTAGCATTTGAGAAGACACGGGATTGATTACTCGGCGTTTTTTGGGTTCGGAATCACTGGTAAAGAAAGGCATTGTCGATCTTATTTATACGGCACGAAGTACGTGATCTGATTGAAAATGCGATTTTTAGGTCTCATTGTATGGATACTCGCGCTATTATTGTCGTCTGCTTGTTGTTTCATGAGTATCGGAGACGTGTGTACAGTATCTGCGAGAGCCGCATGTACAGTCTGGAAGCGCATAGAGTTTAAAAAGAGAGAGAGATTGGCGGTGCAGCGGCGCATATGCAGGGTGATCTACGAGCAGAAGCAGATACTGGTGAATCAGACTGAGTACCAAAATCTTGAGTGCAGGTTCGTAGCCCTTCTTAAACGCGAAGATCAGCTGGTTGGCGAAATTTACAGCCTGGTGAAGGAGGGGATCGCGTTGAAACATGGTGCAGATAAACTTCGAGTCGCTGCAAAGAAGTTGCGGTAGAGGGGTTAAAATAAACAATCATTATTTTTTTTTTTTCGATGCAAAATAGGCTGGCAAGACGATCTCGGCAAAGGAAAGCAACACAGCCCACAAGAAAATGTTTCCCAGCGATTGGTCACACCAGACGGGACACAGAAAAAAGCGCAAGCAGGCAGAGGAAGCGGGGCAGCAGGCACTGACACAAAACGTGGAGCAAGCATCAAGCGCCGAAGTGGAGGCAGACTACCAGCCAGCGGCAGCCAACGGCCATCAGCAGCTGCCTTCACAGATATTGAAGTGCATCAACACGGCACAGAGCGCGCCCGTCATGCCCGACGAGCTCGACTTGGACGTCATACTCTCGCGCGTGCCGTACCGGGAAATACTCGAGAACCTCTACGGGAGAGACCAGCGCCCCACGAGCGACGTCCCGGTAGTGTGCAGGGTGTACGAAGAGGCGTGGATGCGAGAGGCGAACAAGAGCGAGCGCGCGTGCGCCGCGGGGGAGCTGTGCGAGTGCAACTTCATTGACCCGTGCATGCCCTTCGTGGGCGTGGAGTTCCTCTTGCCGGGCCAGGCGTACCCGGCGCACAGGCAGTTTTGCGTGCTCTGCTCCAGGAAGGTCACTCAGAAGCTGTTCTACGACATACTCTTCACCGGGAAGGAGGCGCACGGAGTCATACAGCGGTACGGGAACATCTGCGGAGTTCCAGGTGACGCGCTTAAGCCCATGGATTTTCCTTGTCTAACAATTCATGTGAGTCTATATCGTCTAAATCTTCAATGTCATCTTCAATCATTAGCAAGTTATCTCGCACAAATCGCGATGTGACATCCCTAGACTCATCTATGTAGAATAATTGTCGATATTCTTTCTTCACATCATTGTGAATGTCTGCCAATCGATTTCTATATTGGTTTATCCTCGCTAGGTCTTTCTTTGCATCACCCGTGTCCGTTTCAGCGTGTAATAAATCGTGATATCCCTTCTCCATATCAGAGTATGATTCATGCATTGTATCTGATGTGATGTCTAACTCGTGTCCGCTGTTAAAATGATTGAATTTCTTACAGTCCTTTTTTAGGTATGACAGACACATGTTGCGGGTTGCATTCAATAGGACTGTACTGACATCCATTTTTTTGCTTGCTGCTCTGTACTCTTTGATGCTTTCGTCAAGCTTAGATCTAGTTTTGAGGACTGTATCGTGCATATTCCAGATGAGAAGGTGAAGAAGGTCTCTTTCACAGGATATCAGTTCTTTGATGCTCGTCATCTCTAAGTGCATGTCCACGAGCCAGCGATAGTCAATAATTTCAAGTCTTTTCTCGTCCATCAACAGATCATAAACGTCTTCGACTCGTTTGATAATTTGGGCATCTGTCATCCTTAATTCCTTTTTTAAACTTGCAATCTTTTCTCGAAGTTCTGCCTTCTTAGTTTCTTCGTCAGAGATAATATTTGGCGAGTGTGGGTTATCTGCATGTGATCGGTTTGTTTCAATCAAAACAGGACTTGTGTCGGACAGGGGTTTATGAGAGGAGGCTTGTTTACGGCTCGAGTCAATGGATACAGGACTGCTGCCTGCAGAAGGTGGACTAGAGGCGCTCTGTGGTTCACTCATGACACATGCGCTTCACGTGTTTGCGTTCAATTCATTAAATACAGCACGCCGGGCAGGCGAATACGCCAGGGAGTGCATGCTGGTCTGCCCGCCCCACGCGCCGCTGCACTGCATGCCCCTCCCCATCATGTCCCACCAGCGGAACAAGTACCGCGTCCGCATCAGCAACGGGATAAAGTGCCTGGACCAGATCCGGGTCCGCCACGAGGATTTTGCGACCCCCTCGACGGAAGAGCAGACCTGAGAGTCCACAGCCTGCTGCCGGCTCCTTTGAGGTGAGCACGACTAAACACCGAGAGCTGCTGCGTATTCCAGGTTAAGTATGCGCGCGCGCATTGGCGCCAGAATATTCTTGTACTCGGCGCGGATACCAAAATGACGAGCATGATCCTGTGCTTGCTCCATAGTTTTGTAGATAAACTCCCTAGCAATCCAAAACGATTCCCCTGCGTTGTCCAGATTTTGAACGCGAAATCGAATCCAACGATGATTGATGTCTGATGTGGAGTGCCTAGGTGAGTCTAGGTCTTCCGGGGGGTCCACGAAAGTGTATTGTCTTTCAAGAATTGCAACGTGTAGAATGCGATATCCCGAGGTTAGGAATTGTAGACAGTAGCAATGTTCTCCCACGTAGAACGGTGTGAATGACATGAGTTGTTGTACGAGTTTGCAACTCGTCTTTGTTTCTTAAATAATTCAAATTTCACCTTGAATCCCCGAGCAGAAGCCGGAATTCCGCCGAGGGGGAGCGCGAGGACCTCGCCTTGGCCGCGCACGCCGAGTTCATCCCCGGCCACCCCGAGCTCAGCCGGAGAATATCCCAGCTCCACGCCAGTCTCGCCCACGACGACCACGCCCAGTCCGAGATCGACGCGCACCTCCTCGCCGCCGCCGCGGTCGAGCGGGGCATAGACCTCGGCTTCCCCCTCGCCACTCTCGTGCTCGACCCTGGCGCCGCCCCGCAGTTCGCGACCCTCCCAGACCTCGGCCCGGTCCTCCGCGACTGCCTCGTCTTCAAGCGGTGGGGGTCCAGCTACCTCGCGCACTGCCTGTACTGCTGCCTGCCCATCCCCAAGTCGGCGGCGAAGAGCCCCGAGCCAGACGCGCGGTCCTGCGCGGTCCTCTTCAACGTCCTCCTGGCGACCCTGCTGGGACTCTACCCCGCCTGCGTAAAAAAACCGCCGTTCGCAGTGCGGTCCAGGCTGTTCGCCCGCGTCCACGCCCTCCTCACGGCCAACGCCCAGACCCAGTACGCCTTCGCGGTGAAGTTCAAGCTCCTCCTGGTGTTTTCCCTATCAGAGTACGCCTGCAGGCTGATCCCGCAGCTCTTCCCGGCGGAATTCGACTCCATCTGCGCCGCCCAGTCCGTCGGTGCCTTCTTCGCGCAGGCCCCCGCCGTGTACGAGTCCTTCAGGCAGGACTGCGTCGACAGCGGGGAAGAATCCTGGGCCGCCCTGTCCGCCGCAGCGCAGGAAGCCCACGACAGGGTGAGCAAGACCTACCGATCCAAGTGCAGGCTGACTCAGCATCACAAGAAGATCCAGCCAGCCGAGGTCTCTCGCGCCACACTCAGCGCAGCCATGTCCTGCCCGAAGATCGTGACCTACCCTTGCCACCGGGGGAGCCACCAGACGCTGCGCGAAGAGTACGCAGCACTCCTGGGCTCGCCCGAATTTGGAGACGTGGCGGTCCTGCACTCCCTCGTCAGGATCGAAGCTCTACCTGAATCCGTGCGGCGGAGTCAGGTGCGTGCGTGCCGTACAGCATGCTGGTCAAAGAGACCCTCGCATCCAAGTAGCGCATAGACATGTCGTAGTGGTAATCAGCCCAGTTATGGGCGCCGTTCTTCCCAAATGCCTTCATCTTCCTGACTTGCTCGGCTTCCGCGTTCCTCATCTCGTTGCGAAGCCAGTGCACCGACGACACTGACGTCAGGCTGCTGTTCAGCCATATCTCTCTTATACTAGCGACGCTGATGATCCTGCTCGGGTCCCATACGAGCTCGTGCAGCGCCTCTGCCGCTTTCTTCTCTCGCTCTTGAGTCAGCTCGTCGCTGCTCCAATTCAGGCCCATTCTGGATTCCACCTTGGTGACGCAGCGCTAAAATACGCAGGAATACGCTCTGAACAACATCTCCGAGCACTGCCAGCGCAAGAGCTCTGTCCGCCGCAAGCTCTACGTGTGCCTGACCTGCGAGCGCAAGGGGCGCAAGTCCGCGCCACGCCTGTGCTCCGAGACATTCCGCATGGTGTGCCAGAACTGCGGGGACGACCCAGACTGCATACCGCCCATCGACGTGATGGGGCGCATCGTCACCGTGCAGTCCAAGCAGCTGTTCTTCGCGCCGTGCTGCGCGGCGATCCGAGAGTACACGGGCTCGGGACAGGACTTTGCGAATTGCCGGGTCGACGGGAACTTGCGCGAGTGCCAGCACACCTCGAGCGACTGTCGGGGCAGCAAGTCGTCCTCGTCGTGCAGGAAACCTCGGCACACATGCGCGGCCTGGAACTGCCAGGCGCACGCACTCGCCAAGCAGCACCTTGTTCTAGACCACGTGGAGTGCCAGATGGACACGTACTACCTCTGCCACAAGCACACGCCGCCGGAGGATTGGCTGCGGCGAGTCAAGAACTTCCGGCAGTTCAGTGCCACGTGCAGGGACTGGGAGATGAAAGTCAGGTCGTCCCACAAGCGATGATGAGCGGCGACTGGGAGATCAAAGTCAGGTCGTCCCACAAGCGATGATGAGCGGCGACTGGGAGATCAAAGTTCGTTCTTCCCAGAAACGATGATGAGCGACGGCGTGTAATAAATTGTGAATGGTATTTAAGACAAAGCGCCGTTCGAGATGTCCGTGGTGTCAGAGTATGAAACGTTTCATCGACGACATAAAGTACAGAAACAATCCCGGCGCCAGGCCGGCAGAGACCATGCGAGTGCCGACGTTTAACGCCAATATGCTCTCTCCGTGCTGGGGCGATAACACTCCATGGGATCTCCTTTTCAAAGTGCCCTTTCCGTTGCTTGATTACGCGCGGGAAGACTTCATCAACAGGGCAGAAATGATAGACTTCATAGCGGACGGGATGCCGAGGGTAGGTCGAGTGGATGAAGAGGGAAAAACGATGCGTCCGCCACAAATAGCCTTCATGCAGCGAGCAGTTGAGCGGCACACGTACCAGTTCGCGTGGGGGAATATACTCATGCCCGGACTCTGCACCCAATGCGGGGCGTGCTGGCTGGACAGCGGGGGTCACTTGCATTTCTTTTGGCCCCCTCCATTGGACAGAGATAAATTATCCCACCCTAGGCTGAGAGCAGCCGCGGAGTTTAACGTATTCGGCACGTCTTTATCCGAAGGATCACACTTCTATGGGTGCGTTATTGTAATTTCAAGGAACCTAGAACGATGTCACGTAGTCATCATGGACCCCCTAGGCAACACTAGCATACTTCCATACTTTCGAGAATCTTTCGTGAACGTGGCGGCTAACATCCTACAAATGAAAAAAGGCGCGTCCGGCATAGTCCATGACGCGCAAATCAAGGTAGTGGTCGTGAGGCACCCAGACTATCTGACCCAGACGCTGGACGAGGAAACAGGAGATTCAGCGTGCAGCTTCTGGGCTGTCGTGCTGGTTTCGCACTGGATCATGAAATTCAGGGATCACCTGAGCAAAGACCCTGACTCGTTCACGAAATTCCTAGAAGACACATTTGTTGGATCGCGAGGTACGTACGATTTCGTTAAAGTAAATAGCACAGCGACAGAGTTTGACCGGGACATCAGCATGGAGAGCGTGAGGCTGCATGCCCTGTTGATGGCGCAGTACTTCGCGCAGCTAGACGACTTGCGCACCGTTGGACTGTCGCAAAGTCCACCTACACCTTTCAAAGAACTGATTGAAAGCGGAAGTGTTCCAGCACTGCAGATGCTGTATGATCGGAGAAGAAACAGGCTATACTCAGAGTACAGGGGGGCGGGCTTAGGAGGTGCCAAGGAACACTACCAGGCTCTTGGACGCGAATACAGAGCACAGGTAGCTGCGTCTAGGACCAAGGAGGACTTAAAAGTATATCTCCGCAGACTCTCTAATGTAGACCTCATCCGGATATGCATATCAGACATTCAACGGAAAAGCGACATCGAGTCATACACATTTGAAACGTGCACGCAAGAATACGATCGTGGTAGATATACAGACGATGTTACAAAACTCAAAAGGTACACTCAGATGTGCGAATACCAAGTGGTAACAAACAATGCATATGAAGACGATATATCAGCAAGGCGACCCCCCCCGTCTAGTAAAAAGCCTGTAGTCATCGTGTTGGACCCATGAAATTTTTATTAAAAAACATAGCGCTTGTTGCGCTTTTCAAATAACCACACGTTGCGGCTCAGATGAGCTTCGTTCATAATCTTCATGTTGTCCTTGAGATATTGCCATCGATAATCAAAGGCAGCCAAAAAATCCGAGTAGACCTTGTACGTGTGGCCCCACTGAGCAAAAACGTAAAAGGCATAGTCAACGCCTTGCTTCCAGCTTCGGATAGAGCATAGAGAGTTGTACATCTCGTTCCAATGCTGCTCATTGCTGATTTTTGTGACAATGGCGCATGCACATCTGAGTTCACCAAAGACAAAATCTCGGTGCAGTTCAAACACGCGAAGTAATTTGGGAATGAGGTCTTCTTCGAATTGAATGATCTCCTCGACGGACAAGGACCGCAAAGTGAGAGTGTCAAAATGCGTCGCAGTCGCTCCAAAAAAATGCGTAGACATACTTTGCAACACCTCCGAGAGTAGCGTGTCTTTCGTGTACATCTTTTGCCAGTCGTCATGTAAACTCAGCAACTCGATAATGACGTCTTCGGTTTTACACACAATAAAGTTGGGTTGCTTCGCCCTCGTCATGTGCATTGTAACTTGAGCCCATTGAAAAAACTGAAAGAATCGTATCAGAAAACGAATATATACACAAAACAACTTTGCGCTTATCAAACCTTTAAATGACGTTCCAATTCGTAATCCACATTTTTTTGAAACGGACCGTCGTAGAGACTCGCATCACAACATGTTTCAAACTCCCACAACTCGCGAAAAGAGGTGCTCCACCACACTTCATTTATGCATGAACTTAGGACCATGTCGCTACGCGTCACCATCATGCAATTTGGAAAAATCTTACCATTCAGCATCACCAAAATAGCAATCTCGCGTTGCTGCATAGACTTAGCCAATGCATCAGGATCGCCTTGAATCATATTGTACTGAATCATGGAATTCACCCAGTCCAGTGCAAACAGTCTGTTGGAGGTATAAGCTTTTGCTATGATCTGCACGCAGCAGGCTAGCGTGAGCATGCACAATGTCTGGTCGTCCTCCACATTTGCGTCTACGCATTTGATGCGCTCCCACATTTCATATGCCCGGAGGACATGTGATTGATCCACCGTTTTTGAACGTGTGTCGAGGAAGAGCTCGTACTCGACAATAAGGGTGTAAATGACAAAGAAGTACAGGTTGAACCTCATGGTGGTCTGTGGAGCAGTAGGGACTTGTTTGGAATTGATTGAGATATATAACCGATTTCCGATTAAAATTAATTGAATAAATTTTTATTGAAAAAAAAATTGAATTATTTTTTAAAAAAAAATAATTGAATTAATTTTCAAAAAAAAATAATTGAATTAATTTTCAAAAAAAAATAATTGAATTAATTTTTTATCAAGAAGTGATGTTCCCACTCACATTACTAAAAATCACAATTTGCAGTTCGTAAGTGCTTGGTACATATCAGAGTTGGCGTGTAGCGGAATCCTCAATTCTGATATGGCGTAATATTCTGGATTTATCTTAAGATTGTTGATAATGGACGAAAGAGAATGCATGCGAAATGCATCAAATGCACTTGAAAAATTGAAGGGGGCACAAAAGTGCACATGCAACCGATACACACTCGGTGGATAGTTGACATAGCACATTACTTTATGGCTCTCTATGCCAGTCTCTTTAAAAATGACATCCATGCAAGAGTCGTGCAACTCTTCCAGCATTTTAATGTGCTCTCCGCGCAGATCTCGCATGCTGCGTATCGCAGTGTCTGATACAATGGCAAGCCAATTAAAAGCTCTGTGATTCGTGTCCGCAGCGTGAAAGAATGTATCTCGCCACACAGAACACGTTGTGACGCGTTCTTGTTTGTAATTTGCCTCAGCCCACTTCGGCAACATCAATCTATCTTCGCTGCTGTTCACAGGTATCTTGCATTGAACCTTATATTGACGCCTGTGCGCGTTGGTATCAGGGAGCAAAACGAATTTCTCTGTCCTTAACTTCACAGCGTCTACTTCGCGCTTGTTGTATATCACATCGTGTACCCAGTTCTTGCAAGGTCTAGTGACTTCATTTTGAATGAAGCTTTGAACCTCGTGAGAGGCATGCATTTCCGGGGTTTCACATACGAATTGAATTGAATTTTCTGTCTTCTGAGACATGGTGAATACGTAAAAAATAGTGAAGATGGTATACACGCGATGACGGGTATCGTAAATACGAGCGAGAGCGTTTTGATTTATATCAACTTCATCACAGAAGTTTTCGTTCTTCATTTCTCATGCGTTAAAAATGAAAGATGCAATCAGATGAAGCCAAGATGCCCACGCCTTCACTCTGTGTTTGGCATATTCCAACACGTTGAGAAAAGTCAATCTTTTTTTTCTTGTGTCCGGTACTTGGCCTCCTTCTCGTAGCCCTCGATGTGACGCTCCGCGTCTTCGAGTTGACTCTTGCACCGCAAAATGCGACTGCGGAGCTTCGTAATGCGCCCATCCAAGACCTCTTGGTCCAGCTTTCGATGGGGCCTGGGAGGTCCACGCTTGCGAGTAGGGTCGCGCGTCTTCTTTGCAGAATTTGCGGCAGAAGCGGAAGACTGGCGAATTTTCTTGGGAGCAGTGTGGGCACTGGTATCATCGTCCATGACTTGAGTTTCGTCTGACAATGCAGGGTCCATGTGAAATGACTTTGTAGCGCTTCGGATAGATTGTTCGATCACCAAGCATAAATAGCTGTATTTTTTTTTACGAATCCAATCAAATGCGGTAAGGATCACGTGACTTCTTCGAAGGTCAGGTTGCCCTTCCCGGTAAGGTCGGTAATATCCAGTGACCACGCTTGACCACGTCATGTGTCTTTACAGTGTCGGCCATGCAGTACTCCTGGAGATCCGCCCACTGACCTCTCTGTGCCATGGTGACGGCAGCAGCACCAGTACCAGTTTTGGGATTCATCCCATTCGAATGGAGCAGTGCATTGAGGGAGAACGTCTTGCCGATAGCAAGCTTTGACATCTCGAATGGGTCTATCAATTTGGCCACCCAGGCCCCGGCTTGCCTGTCCGACACCTTCCACCGTCTTGCTATGAAGGGTATGTCGAAACGAACCGCGTTGAACGCACAGAGGAGAGGCGCGTCGTCAAGGAGCTGAACAAAGTCGTCTAATCGCGTGCCGTAAGGCGTTGACGAGGAGTAATGGATGGATGCGTCGGGATCGTAGGCAGACACGCAGGTGATGGTGTCTGTGATTGATAACCCTGTCGTCTCTATATCAAAGGCTAGAACTCGAGTTGGTGGAGAATGTAGACGAAATACGAGTTGGTCACCCACGTGGGCAAGGGGTGCGTGCACGCGCTCCGATGCGCAGGTCATTTGTTTAGTCGCATGCGAAGCGCACAAGCGTGTAGGAAGGACTCTACTTCTGAGTTTTTCCTCGAAATAATCGTCTGTAAAAAAGGAATGCAAGTGAGGATTCTCGTCGTGTACCACGGGGTTGTATGTGTCATTCACCTTCATTTGATCGCTGATTGACTGCTGATTGTGGTCTGGTGCGACTCTCTTGATAATGTCGCACAGCTCGCGTGGCATCTGCACTACTGAGCTTGATTGTCGCTTCATGCGCAGATATTGGTTTGGGGTTATTGCACAGCGTTATGCACACCAGAGAATTTGGCACTGAAAATTTGTTGCAATGAGAAAATTGAGGTCAAGTAGCAGGTATTTAAATGTATGCAAAACGTGTAAACATCTTGTAAACAGATCAAGTTTTATTTTATGTATTCAGATTATTTTATGTAACGAACGGAGTGATGATAAACGAAATGATAGCTCAAAATTCTGATAATTCAGGAGATGAATTAGACATTTTAGCGGG
>Ga0078894_10000303_pt1 | contig 33313 bp, 25 predicted proteins | sample LauGreSu1BDMLBSD_2_FD_67506 | JGI IMG/M metagenome (GOLD analysis project Ga0078894, IMG submission 67506) | Freshwater lake microbial communities from Lake Michigan, USA - Su13.BD.MLB.SD (version 4) (version 4) | ecosystem: Environmental > Aquatic > Freshwater > Lake | place: Lake Michigan... | reverse complement strand
CGACGACAATGTTTCGGTTTTGGGCAACACATTCTTGAACCGGACGCTGGATGTATCCGGCAACACTTCTTTGTGGTCCCAACTTTTTGTGAATGGTTCTTCCGTCTTCGACGACAATGTCTCGGTATTGGGCAACACCTTTCTAAACCGGACCCTGGACGTCTCCGGAAACACCTCTCTATGGTCACAACTTTTTGTGAATGGTTCTTCCGTCTTCGACGACAACGTTTCGGTATTGGGCAATACCTTTCTCAACCGAACCCTGGACGTCTCCGGCAACACTTCCCTGTGGTCTCGTCTGTTTGTGAATGCTTCTTCCGTGTTCAACGACAACGTCTCGGTATTGGGAAACACATTCCTGAACCGAACCCTGGACGTCTCTGGAAACACCTCTTTGTGGTCTCGTCTGTTTGTGAATGCTTCTTCTGTGTTCAACGACAACGTCTCGGTTTTGGGAAACACCTTTCTAAACCGAATCCTGGACGTCTCTGGGAACACCTCTTTGTGGTCCCGCCTGTTTGTGAATGCTTCTTCCGTGTTCAACGACAACGTTTCGGTGTTGGGCAACACCTTTCTAAACAGGACGCTGGACGTCTCTGGGAACACCTCTTTGTGGTCTCGCCTGTTTGTGAATGCTTCTTCGGTCTTCAACGACAATGTGTCCGTGTTAGGGAACACCTTCCTGAACAGGACCTTAGACGTCTCTGGGAACACCTCTTTGTGGTCTCGTCTGTTTGTGAATGCTTCTTCCGTGTTCAACGACAATGTGTCTGTGATAGGAAACACGTTGCTGAACAGAACTCTGGACGTCTCCGGGAACACTTCCCTGTGGTCCCGCCTGTTTGTGAATGCTTCTTCGGTCTTCAACGACAATGTGTCTGTGTTAGGGAACACCTTCCTGAACAGGACGCTAGATGTGTCTGGGAACACCTCTTTGTGGTCTCGCCTGTTTGTGAATGGTTCTTCCGTCTTTAACGACAACGTATCCGTGTTAGGCAACACCTTCCTGAACAGGACCTTAGACGTCTCCGGGAACACTTCCCTGTGGTCTCGCCTGTTTGTCAATGGTTCTTCCGTCTTTAACGATAATGTGTCCGTGTTAGGAAACACATTCCTCAACCGGACGCTGGACGTATCCGGCAATACTTCCCTGTGGTCCCGACTCTATGTGAATGCTTCTTCCGTGTTCAACGACAACGTCTCGATGTTAGGAAATACTTTTCTGAACCGAACGCTGGACGTCTCCGGGAATACTTCCCTGTGGTCCCGACTCTATGTGAATGCTTCTTCCGTGTTCAACGACAACGTCTCGATGTTAGGAAATACTTTTCTGAACCGAACGCTGGACGTCTCCGGGAATACTTCCCTATGGTCCCGGCTGTTTGTGAATGCGTCTTCCGTGTTCAACGACAATGTGTCCGTGTTAGGGAACACCTTCCTGAACAGGACACTGGACGTCTCCGGCAATACATCTTTGTGGTCCCGCCTATTTGTGAATGGGTCTTCGGTCTTCAACGACAATGTGTCTGTTCTCGGCAACACCTTCCTGAACAGGACCCTGGACGTATCCGGGAACACTTCCCTATGGTCTCGACTGTTTGTCAATGGCTCTTCGGTCTTCAACGACAATGTATCGGTGTTAGGGAACACGTTCCTGAACCGGACGCTAGACGTCTCGGGCAATACTTCACTGTGGTCTCGACTGTTTGTGAATGGCTCTTCGGTCTTCAACGACAATGTGTCTGTGTTAGGAAACACCTTTCTGAACAGGACACTTGACGTCTCCGGCAATACCTCCCTGTGGTCTAGACTGTTTGTGAATGGCTCTTCCGTGTTCAACGACAATGTGTCTGTGCTAGGAAACACCTTTCTGAACAGGACACTTGATGTCTCCGGCAATACTTCTTTATGGTCTAGACTCTTCGTCAACGGGTCTTCTATTTTCAACGATACTGTGTATGTCGCTAAAAATGCGTTATTCGATAAAAATGTAAGCATTAATGGAAATACGGAAAACAAAGGAGACCTTCGAGTACTCGGCACTTCCACGATAGAACGAACCATTATCAACGGTGTCGTGACCGTGAACAACAACGTAAGCATTTTAGAAAACGCATCTGTATACAAAAATTTCTACGTGGGACAGAAAGCGAACCTAGAGAATGCTTCAGTAAACAATCAGACTGACCTGAACCATCTAACCGTTGCCGGAAACGCCACCCTCAATGGAGTAGTCGACATCAACAATACAGCAACCATAAACAGTCTAGAAGTAATGAACACAACCATCCTTGGAGGTAATTCTCTCAATGTAAATGCTACGAATATCACATTAAATGGTGCGATTGTTGTACCTACTGGAAATTCCTTTAAAGTCAATGGCAACATGAGTGTAGATACGTTAACCTATAAAGCACTCGTTAATTCAAACACACTCGCTCAGTTGTATGTCGCAGGTAACGCGATTACACAACTTGAGGTGGCAGACTTTATAGATACAATTACCAATGGGGTGAATAATATGAGCGGTAGCGTCCTCTTTAAATCCAATGTGAAATTCACCAATTCGAAAACACCTGCGTATCAAACGACCTTCCAAATCGGTGAAAATGGAGGACCTGTAAAAATGCTCGCCTATTCGGACAACAATTCAGAACTCTTCTGGAATGGAAAAATGAACGTGAATACGTCATCCTATAATACGGGAGGGTTTGACTATACAGGTCCCTTTACCATCCGAGGACCTACCTATGAAGTTTATTCTACAACAACCAATCTATCTTCTAACACGACCAATATCAAAGGAGATATCAATGTCTTTAACCAACTGAGAATACGTCAAGGAGGGTCTATTTTGATAGATTCACCTGATGTTACTCTTGTGGATTTGAAAAGAGTGGTTGAAATCTCTACTCAATTAAACGTGAGTAACAATGGAACAGGTCCAGCCATACGAGCAAGTCAAAAAGACCCTCAGTTTGCGGAGATTATGCTGTTAGAGGCCGATGGTCTGGATGTATATTCCGTTGGAAACCTGGGAAATACCCAAATCAAAGGTAAAATCAGATTAGGGTATGATGTCGTGAGTAGTTCAAACACCGATGTGAATAATGTAAACGGAGACATCCGTCTTGCATCTGGACAGACGCCCTTTACAGATTATCAACTGGATGTGAGCGGTAGTTGTGTAATCTCCAAGAACATGTCTGTATTACAAGACCACTCTGTAGGTCGAGACTTTACTGTCTATCGAAATGTAAGTGTATATGGAGAAACCTACATGAATGGACTACTTACCCTGAAGAACGACCTTACCTCCTATTCGGACCGAAGGATTAAGAAAAATATTCAACCATTAGAAGACTGTTTGAGTAAAATTACAACGATTCATGGGTATACGTATCAGAGAATAGACCTAGAAGATGAAAAGTATTTTATAGGAATGATTGCGCAAGAAATAGAAAAGCCCTTTCCCGAACTCGTGAATGAAATTGAGGAAAATGGGACCACGATTAAAACCGTGAACTATCCTGCGTTTACTAGCGTTTTATTAGAGTGTATTCAAGAATTAAAGGAAAGAATCATTCTTTTAGAAAATAAAATATTCGGATAAATATATATGCCCTACGTCAGTAAAAAGGAACGCATCATAAACCACGCAGACGCATGCGGAGGAGGAGGAATGAAAAAGTCAGGTATTGCGACTCAGATGGGTTGGTCTCGTATCCCATCTAGTATTTTCAAATCGAGTACCCCTCAAAAGGTACCCGTCTTTAAACTCACTTGCTGTGGCCGTCCTATTAATTAAATCACTTATCACTTAAACAAAAGATAGTATAATCTATAGATAGAATGCTACTTATAGATTATAGAGAACGCACTTTGTTGGAGGAATGTCAAAAGATACTTCCAGAGTATTCGAATGTAAACATAGAATCCAGTAACTTGAAATTAGGAGACATGATGATAGGACAAACGATTATGGAGCGTAAAACATGGGCGGACTTAGAAGCAAGTATGAAAGACAAACGTTATACTGAACAATCCTTTCGACTACAGGAAGCCATCAAAGAAGGATATCGCGTCTATTATTTGTTAGAAGGGGATTTGTCTAGTTACCATGGGTCTATCCCCAAAGAGAATCTGAGAAAGGCCATGTTTGGACTCATGGAGAAAGGATTCTTTGTATTACAAACCAAAGACTGTAAGGATACAGCGAGATATTTGATGGAATTCATGGAGAAAGCTCCATGCGAAACATTATCCTATGAAGAATCCTGTATCACAAAACAAAAACAGAAAAACATTACTCGAGACAACATTAGTCTTTTTATGCTTTGTCAGATTCCATCCATTAGTATGAAAACCGCGCAAATTCTTATGGACAAGTATGGACATATCCATGAATTGTTCTGTAAACTTCAAGAGAATCCGAATGAATTCAAGGAATTTACCTATGACAAGGATGGAAAACCAAAGAAACTAAACAAGAATGTCATACAGAATCTAACTACCTATCTAACTAAGAGCCAGGTCCATGAAGCCGGGATGTAGTGCCATAGGGTCGGGTATACCTTGCGTTTGATTTTCTGGATCGAAAGGAAGGGGTAAGTGTGTGACACGTTCGGGTTGAAGACCGCATTCATTCGCCTCCAGAAAGTTTTGTCGTATTTCATACATCTCACTACCCTCTGCGGTATACACTTTTTCTAAATGAAGAATAGGACATTTTAATTGATTGACACGTTGCCATTCAATGTAATCTTTATACTCTTCCAGGTTCTTAAATTGGATGGGATTGACTCCGGGTACTTTTGCCATCGATGGGTCATATAAATAAAGAAAGTGTCCGTCTTTAATCAAGGTCGTAGGACATTTACCACTGACAAAAGGCTCGATGGGTTGCTGAACCAAAAAATAGATGCCCCAGAGAAAAAGAATCAAGATAAGAAAAAGCTTTAGATTACACATTTTTAATATAGTCTTATATTATAATTATGGTGAAAGCAGAAGTGTTTGGTCCAGATTCTTATGATTCTTGTGCGAATCGCGTTAAAAAACTTACAGGGGTCATTCTTGTGTTTCATCCGGGATGTGGTCATTGCGTACAAATGCGACCTGAATGGGAGGCCATGAAGAAAAGGTTGTCTCCAGGTTCAAAGGTGGTAGAGGTAGACGGTTCAGAGATGTCAGGTAATGACAGCATGAATCGTAGCCCTCTCTCCCAGACGAACGGCTTTCCTGAAATTTTAAAGATGAAAAAGGGAAGAGTCGTGGAGAAGTTTACTGGACCAAGAACCGCAGAGGAAATGAAAAAATTCGCAGAGAAGGGAATGAAAAAGACGATGAAAAGAGTGTCTGTAAAGAGAAAGACCGGAAAACGAAAGACTGGCAAGCGCCGATAAAAATTGACCGATGAAATAAAGTTTGATTTCATGTATACAAAATGGAGTGCAAACTTATCGATTTCGTTGTCTCTGACAAAGAACAATTTACCATTCAGATGTTTGGTATCGACGAACAGCGAACTACCTATTCGATTACCGTTCATGATTTTCACCCCTTTGTTTACCTTCGTGTAGGAGATGACTGGTCGAAGACAAAAGGCGACCGGTTCATGGACCATTTAAAGGAAATCGAACCCACGAAGATGGCCTATAAAACCGTATATCATTATGAGATGGTGGAGCAGAAGACTTTGTATGGTTTTGACGGTGGAAAACTTCACAAGTTTATGTATATTTCTTGTCAAAACATGAAATTTATTTATGCTTTGAAGAAGATGTACTATAATCACGATACAGAGAAGGTTATGCCTTATGTCTTTGAAGGAACCTCTACTTCTATCTATGAATGTATGATTCCTCCCTTGCTACGGTTCTTTCACATTCAAGAAATCAGCCCTTCTGGCTGGATTGAGGTGAAGAAATTCAAGACGAGAAAGAGTAACTCACGTTGTCAAAAAGACCTGGTTTGTTCTTACAAGGATATTACCGCACTCAAGAAGGACACTGCCGTCCCCTACAAGATTTGTAGTTTCGATATTGAAGCCAGCAGTAGTCATGGTGACTTTCCGGAAGCGATTAAAGATTACAAGAAGGTGGCTTATGATATGGTGTATCGTCTGGACAAAGCGAACAAGGAAGAATACGCGTTCTTGTTGAAAGAAATGCTTCTGAATGTATTCTCTATCAAAAACACGCTGAACATGGACATCTGTTATCCTAAAACAAAAGTGACCGAAACCATGGTCCTAGAGAATCTGAAAGAGATGATGAATGTCACAATTCAGGAAAAACCTTCTCTGGACGAGAAGATTCAGAAGTATTTCAAGAAGGAAGAGGAGGAAGAAGAAACCGAGTATACGGTACAGAAGCATTCACTCAAAGATTCCGATTTGATTACCTTTCTCGCATCGGACACAGAACTTCCTATCAAGATTGTCTATTTCATGGATTTGTTGGGAAGATATTTTCCTGAACTGGAGGGAGACCAAGTCACATTTATTGGGTCTACATTTATCCAGTACGGACAAGAAGAACCTTATTTACAGCACTGCGTCTGTGTAAACAACTGTACGAAAATCACTCCGGAACATGTACTCGAATGTTATCCTGAAGAAAAGGACGCACTCATCGCATGGTCCGAATTGATTCGAAGAGAAGACCCAGATATTATCATTGGATACAATATCTTTGGTTTCGATTACAAATTCATGTTTGAACGAGCGAGTGAACTCGACTGTTTGGATGAGTTTATGGATTTGGGCAGAAATGAAACCTTTTCAAAGGAATTGAATGTATCCAAGATTGTCCTGGCATCGGGACCTTATGATTTGTCGCTTCTCGTGATGGAGGGGCGTCTTCAAATCGACTTGTATACACACATGCGGAAAGAGTTCAATCTCTCTTCGTATAAACTGGATTATGTAGCGGGATATTTGCTTGGAGATACCCTTAAAAAATACGAGAATCAAGGCAATCATTGTCGTATTTGGAGTCAGAACTTAAAAGGAATCGCGGTAGGTTCGTTCATTCATTTTGAAATCATCAATCATTCAGGTGATTTATACGAAGATGGAAAGAAGTATAAAATTATTCAAATGGAAAAGGATGGATTCGTGATTGAGGGTCAGATTCACTGTGAGGAGAAGATGTCCTGGGGCATGGCCAAAGACGATGTCTCGCCCAAAGAAATTTTCGAGATGACTAGAGGTACAGACGACGACCGAGGCGTGATTGCCAAATATTGTATTCAGGACTGTAATCTAGTTCATCACATCTTTCAGAAAATCGACGTCTTAACTACCTTTATCGAGATGAGTAAACTTTGTAGTGTACCGATTAACTTCCTCGTCATGCGAGGTCAAGGTATCAAAGGTACCAGTTATATTGCGAAAAAGTGCCGTGAGAACCAGATTCTCATGCCTCTCATTTCCAAAGGAAGTCCTCACGATATTTACGAAGGAGCGATTGTTTTGGAGCCCAAATGTAATTTGTATCTGGAAGACCCGGTTGCTTGTGTGGATTATGGGTCTTTGTATCCTTCTTCCATCATCAGTGAAAATCTCTCACATGATAGCAAGGTGTGGACCAAGGAATATAATTTAGCAGGAGAGCTGATTCGGTCTACCGGTGTCAAAAATGAGAAGGGGGTGTACATTTACGATAACTTATCGGACTATACGTACGTGGATGTGAAGTACGATACGTTTTCCTATCGAAAGAATGAAAAGATTTTGACAGGATACAAAGTATGTCGATTCGCTCAATATCCGAATGACAAGAAAGCTATCTTGCCATCTATCTTACAAGAGCTCTTGGCTGCCCGAAAAGCCACCAAGAAACAGATGGAGAAAGAGACTGACCCTTTTCAGAAGAATATTCTGGACAAGCGTCAGCTTAGTATCAAGATTACAGCAAACAGTCTTTACGGACAATGTGGAGCAAAAACAAGTACCTTTTACGAGATGGATGTGGCTGCGTCTACTACCGCAGTAGGCCGTAAGCTTCTAATTTATGGCAAGGATGTGATTGAAACCGTATACAAAGACGCAATCGTGGATACAAAATACGGACCTATGCACACAAATGCGGAATATGTTTATGGAGATACAGATTCGGTGTTCTTTACCTTTCACTTGACCCAAGACGGGAAGAAACTGGATTCTCAAAAGGCGCTTGAAGTCACGATTGATTTAGCACAAGAAGCAGGCGCTTTGGCTACCATGTTCCTCAAAAAACCGCATGACTTGGAATACGAGAAGACTTTCCTACCGTTCTGTCTTCTTTCGAAGAAACGTTATGTAGGAATGCTATATGAATTCGATGCGACCAAATGTAAATGTAAATCCATGGGTATCGTATTGAAACGTCGTGATAACGCACCCATTGTCAAAGATGTCTATGGTGGAATCATTGACATTCTGATGAAAGACAAGAACATCGACAAATCGATTGAATTCCTTCACAAACAGTTGACTCAACTTAGTGAGAGGAAAGTCCCTATTGAAAAACTTATCATCAGTAAATCGTTACGGTCCTTCTATAAGAATCCGAAACAAATCGCACACAATGTGCTGGCGGAGCGGATTGGAATTCGTGACCCTGGAAACAAACCAGCTCCTGGAGACCGAATACCTTATATCTACATTTTAAATGCCCTGTCGAAACTTCAGGGAGATAAAATAGAGATACCGGAGTACATCAAAGAGCACCGTTTAAAAATCGATTATGGATTTTACATCTCCAATCAGATTATGAAACCCGTATTACAGTTATATTCTCTTATCTTGTATGACATGAAAGAATTTAGGCGTCGAAAGCCTGCCTTTATGCGGGAACTGGACACCCTTCGTACGACGATGGAGGACGATAAGTTTGAAGAAAAGGAACAGAAAATGAAGTTGAAAGAAGTGGAAAAACTATTGTTCGAAAAGTATTTGAGAGATGATAAGAACGTCAAGGCAGGGAATCGACCGATTACAGGGTTCTTTAAACCTACTTGATAAGGACTACGATTTGTAGTACCAGTTCAATGAAATATAATCCTGACCATTTTTCGATAAGCCATCTGTATCTAGACTTTTTAAATTGGGCCCTTGTCCATACAACGACTGAATCTCGTCGTATCCTAACGCATAGTTGTAATAACGCAAGGAAGAGATAGACCCTAAGAACCCATGATTTACATCCCCTACGAGTACATCATAATAGTTTTGTCTCGGTAGATTGTTCAATATTTTTCGCTGCGTCATCATCCCATTGATGTAAATGTCTACTGTAGTCTGTTGAACACGAATGGTCGTACATACCCATTTCTGTACGGGCATGTTCTCAATGGTAATCGATTCCGCAAACTCTTTCGCAGACGAAGAAGGTTGGAATGTATTTAACAAGAGAATCATATTGACATTTCGTTCATCTTTTACAGGAGTAATCGCATTAGGTAGGATAGAATCTTTTTGTTTATTTTGTGTAATAAATAATCCAGGCGAGTTGTTGAAAATATTCTTACAACTATCGTCTCTACAATCGGGTGGAACGTTTAACGTCAAATTACCATTCTCAGACCCTTTTGAAAAGATACGACTGTAGGTCGGACCACTTGGATTTAAGCTATCGATAAAAAACCATACATTCCATGTAAATTCTATACCCTGGTCTTCGTTAATCGACCGGTAGATAGGTACAGATTCGCTTTCGTTTGGATTGACCGATATTTTTTTGAGTTTGTTTGCGGAAACCATTCCATTGAGTAAGATAGGATTTTTACTTGCTCCCAGGAAATATTGGATGAGCCAAGACCCAAGTTGAAAAAACAAAACAAATAAGACTAAAAGAATCACAATAAATACAAACTTCGTAATCGCTGTATTCGATTCCGCAAATTGAGTGGTCTTTGCTTGAAGAGAGGTGAAAGAGAACATAGACATTCCGGTGGTATTGACCGCGGGTTTGACATTTTTATTTTGTCCCGAGACATTTTGAACCTTCTCTTTCACCGTATTCACAGTTTCTTTTGTCTTTTCTACTACATTTGAAATCTTACTAGAGACCGCATTTTTTATCGTATTGGCCATACCTTTTGGTTCTTTGTTTGTAGATAGTAGTTTATTCATTATATATTACATGATAATATTTATCATAAATTACATAATAAATTACATAATAAATATTTTTTGAACTTCTTCATTATCCTGATAAAACGTAAAAGAAGCGTTGTATCTGTTCAATAAACTACCCAATAAGTTGGTGGTGGGTCCATTTTTGTAGATGTTCCAAGCATCCTGTGGAGACAAGACGCGACCATAGTAACGGGTTAACCCTATCTTACCACTAAACCCAGTGCGGTTTGCTAGGACAAGGTCGCCCGTATTCTTCTTCTTATTTGGCGGGTTATAGATAGGATAGGGGTGTAGGTCGGTGTCTATCAATTTACCATTGATATAGGTGTCTGTATTGTTTGTATTGAAACAGACCGTGATGTTCACCCATTTTTGTATGTTTATATTCGGGATGGTAATGGTTTGAGTCACCGGAGAGGTTTTGGATTGATTCGAATACACATCATATCGTATGATTAAGTTATTTTCGTATTGGTCTAGGTCAAACCGAGTAGGTTGTGCGCCATTTCTCTGAAAATCCAAGATGTTTTTCATCACCCCGAAATTGGTATTCCAGTCTTCGATATAAATCCATGTAGAAAGAGAATACAGTTGGTCTACCTGTTTAAATTTAGACGAATTATAGATATACGACGCAGACGCATCTATAGGTATGTCGATGATTTCATAGTAGTTTTTAAAAAAGGAAAGGTTCATTAAAAAATAAATGCCTACCATCACCAAAAAGACAATAAGTCCTAATTTAATGGGTCCCGATACTTCATCCGTTAACAGTAAATAACCACCAACAAATAAAATAAGTAGAAGTATAAAAGCGGTCATGGATAGTAAATTCATTATACTATATAGGTATTTTTTTATTATGGAAACTTTTATAAATACTATCTATTTTACGAACGCCGAGTGGTAATTCATAATATTTCATATTACAAATGCCTCCAATGCGTACGTTTTGACTTGACCCTACGATTAATATATCTTGTGGGTCGAGTACGGATAAAACTTTCGGGTAAGTACCTACTAAATTGTTGTTGATAAACAAATCCAATGTACCATGTTTATAGTTCATCACAATAAAATTCCATCGTTGAAAGAGTATCTTATTTGTTTTGTATAGAATTTTTCGAGACTTTTTGTTGTAGTTGATGGCCACGATAAGGGATGATTCTACCGGGTCATAATACAGGGAGGGTCTGTTCCCAAAAGAATAAATGTGTTGTATTTCATTCGATTGAGCCTCCTGTAAATATACCCACGAGGTGATGGCGTAATGGTAATCGAATGTAGTAATTTTGGTCTCTTCTGAAGTTAAAATAGACGGAAGAGCGATGAGTGTATCACGTGAAGCAAACACAGTCGAATATAGATAAGAGTATATGTACTGAAGTTTTTCTACCACTGTGAGCACCTGTGGATGCGCCTCGATAAATTCCATCATTAGATTCCGTTCTTTGTATGTTTCCACTTCTTCGTCTGTTGTTTCGTAGTCCTTTTGGAGTCTGCTTTTAAAGACATTGAAGGGTATTAATTGACTATCCTCTACCTGTAAAGAATTGAATCCTTCTTTCTCCAGATAATATGGTAATGTCAATCGGTCAGGAGGTACAACGTAAGTCTGTTCTTCTTTTACGGTTTCTTTGATATTGGGTACGGATGTTTTCTCGGCTTCTTTTGCCTTAGACGCCGCTAACATTCTTTGAAACCATCTATCATAAAAGGGCCTTTGATTCAAAACCCTTTCTTTCAATTCATCCGATGTGATAGAAAACACATTTGTATTTAGATAAGCCGCCTTCTCTACAAGCAGAATACCGTCATTTTTATACTGTTGCTGGCGATACAGAGGTATCAAATAGAAAATGAATATATAGATAAGTATTAAGATAAATACAATGAATACAGTCGAAGGAGTATTCGTATAATCCTTTTTGATATACTCTATCGCATCTGTGATTAAACAGGGGATATACATGATGATGGTTTTTAACAAATCTATGTAGGGGGAATTAAAGGACGCCTTGGTATCCTTGGTGAACATAGCGAGTACAAGAAAAATGAGGCCCACGGTTACCCAAAAAGAGTATTGAAAACTATAAACCACCCCAGCTTCGATGGATTTAAATACGCCATAAGCTACCAATGAAATACACGCAATGTAAAATAGATAATAAAAATACTTATACGCATATTTCAGGAAATTGGGCCATAAGTCTGCCATACTAGCACCTCGATAGGTGTCTTGTGCCGAATAATACTCAATAAAAATGAGTACACAAAACACGGTAATCAGACACCCAATCATGATGGGTATTCTTGCGTAGTATAACACGTTATATGGGTTCTTCGTGAAGACGTAATAATAGAACACAAGAATACATGTAAAAATGATTAGAACAATAGGGCTCGTTGTTTCGGGCATCGTTATACTAGTTATATATTTTCCATGGACGTTTTCTCTCCGTGACAATTCCTACACAATGCCACTAAATTATCTACATCGTTTGTGCCACCTTGGTCTAGGCGCTTGACATGGTCAACCTCGAACCAAGCAGTGAGTTGCTGTTTACAATGGTTACATTTCCAGCCCTGTTTTGAGGCAATGTATTTTTTCTTTGTCTCGCTCACACTTCTCTTATGAGTTCTGCTAGAACTGTTTAATTTCTGAATGGAACGTGCGTGGTCATTCCCGAGAAAGGGCCTTATCATGTCTTTGGATTGTCTATCGATAGGTAAGATATGGATGTAATTCTTGAGTACATTCATAAACGTCCAGCTTTCTTCCCGGCTTCGACTCATCATTAAGAACAATCCTATCCCGAATACGGCGATTCCTGCTATCTTATAATATTTCGTATTTGTTTTAAAATGGTGAAACAGGAAGTTATCATGATAGGTGTTATATATCAACCCACCTGTAATCAACAACACCATAAATTGAAGATTCATTTTATTCTACATAGAAAATAAAAATGACTCTATAGAATCCATTTATAGAGAATGACGATGAACAGAATGACCACGATACAATATAACATATTATGGAGTTGTTTGTGTTTCGATTTATTTTGATAGAGGTCCAATTGATAATCTTCTTTGTTTTGATATGATTTTCTTATCGATTGATGAAAAGACGAATACAATAGATATCCATATTCTTCCATTTTGTCTCGAGAATCCCAGTAGGTTTCAATCGGATACTTACGAATGAGAGTAAAGAAAATATTCTGATGAATGTCTGGGAGAAAGTACGGTATGGCTTCTATCCATTGTTTCATTTTTTTCTTGTTGGGTTTATTCGGGACATAATGATAAAACGCATAACGAATATACTGGAAAAGGACATCGTGGTTTAATAGAGGTTCAAATGGAATCATGGTTGCGTCCATAGGGACGGAAGGATTCATCTTTGAATCTGAAGGATACATCAGCGAATCGGATGGATTCATCCTCGAATCTGAAGGATTCATCCTCGAATCTGAAGGATTCATATATGAAATACATATAAATAGTTACATGCACCTTTTCGTATTATGGATACCAAAAAGTATCTATGTAACAATTGTGGTAATTATGGTCACTTGTTCTACAATTGTAAAAAGCCCATTACAAGCTTAGGCGTGATAGCCTATCGATATACTCCTAAAAATGTGGAGTTTTTACTTGTACAACGTAAAGACACACTTGGATATGTAGACTTTCTGAGAGGTAAATACTCAGAGACCAATGAATTTCAATTGAACAATATTATACGCGAAATGACAAAAGAAGAGATTCAAAATATAAAAACCCACGAATACAAAGAACTATGGTATAAGCTATGGAACAAGGTGACCGAAACGTATGATATAAAAAATGAGGAAAAATTTAACTTGATTAAAAAGACCAAATCTCACCTGTTTGTCGAATCTAATTGGACAGAACCTGAATGGGGATTTCCTAAAGGTAGACGGAACTTCAAGGAACGAGACCTGGATTGCGCTTTGCGAGAATTTGAGGAAGAGACAGGATATGACAAAAAATCACTGATTCTGATAAAAAATATCAATCCTTGTGAAGAGATATTTACAGGGTCCAATCTGAAATCCTATAAACATCGTTATTTTTTGGCTTATATGAAATATGATGACACCTTGTTAGATACTAATTTCCAAAAGAGTGAAATTGGCTCTATGAAATGGTTGTCTTATGAAGAAGCAGTTCAAAAAATTCGACCTTACAACTTAGAAAAATTAGAGCTGTTAAAGGATATTCACCTATTGATGGGTAAAATGATTATTTTTTAATATGAAATAAGTATAAATGACCGAATTCTATCCACATCTGGATAACAAGGAATTACAAAAAAAAATTAGCTTGAAGAAGGAATTCCGATATAAATATGATGGTGAAATTGTCTCGGTACAAGAAAAATCAAAAACCATGTGTAAACGAAGTTCTGCTTTTGAACTAAGTCCACACCAAGAGTTCGTGAAAAAGTTTATTTCTTATCAAAACCCATACAATAGTCTATTGTTGTACCATGGATTAGGTAGCGGAAAAACATGCTCTGCGATTAGTATTACCGAATCTCTACGCATGTATTCGAAATATATCCCCAACTTTAAAAAAATACTTATGGTAGCTTCACCGAATGTACAAGAAAATTTTAAACTTCAGTTGTTTGACCCTTCGAAATTAACCCGTATGAATGGATTATGGAATCTACATGGATGCGTAGGCAATACCTTGTTGAAAGAACTTAATATCGACGAGACACATGCGATGAACAGGGATGATTTAATCCACCGAATCAAAAAGGTTATTAAGGATAATTATTCTTTCATTGGCTATGGTAGTTTCGCAAATTTCATCGAAAAACAGTTGTCTACCAAGAATCCAAAAAGAATTCAAAATACATTCAGTTCTAGGGTCATTGTGATTGACGAAATTCATAACATTCGTATTACCGAGAAATCGTCAGACAGTATTGGAAAGAAAATCGCTTCTATGCTCAATAAACTCGTTCATTATGTGAAAGGTATCAAGTTTATCTTCTTGACCGGAACACCTATGTACAATGACCCCAAGGAAATCATCTATTTGTTAAATCTCATGAATCTAAACGATGGACGTAGCGTGATACAAGTCAAGGACGTCTTTACCGATGCTGGAGACATCAAGGAAGGCGGAAAGGAACTGCTACAAGAAAAGGCGAATGGATATATCTCTTATGTTCGTGGTGAAAATCCATACGCTTTTCCTTATATGGTAACACCCTCGATGTACCAAGACCCGAATTCTTCACTTCTGTGCGAACAACCGACCGTTCAATTCAACGAGAAAAAAATAACGGCACCGATTGAACATTTGGATTTGTATCGTGTTTCTCTATCGGAAATACAAGAGGATGCCTATCTAAAGACTATCCAGCAGATAGAAGAGAAAAAAACGGAGGAGTTCGAAAACTTAGACTCCCTCGGTTACAACGATTTAATGAAACCTATACAGAGCCTGTTGATTACCTATCCGCATGAAACCGGGTTCTATACAGGAGATGAAGGTCTTCAATATGTGATGAATTATAGAGAGACTCTTTATCCACCTTCAAGAAATGAATTTGTCTACAATGATACACCTCTAAAGGATATGTTTACGTATGAAAATATTGGAAAATACAGCTCTAAAATGAAGTCACTCTTAGACCATATTATAGATTCGAAAGGCATTGTATTGATTTATTCGCAGTACATCAATGGAGGTCTTGTCCCTATTGCGTTGGCACTCGAAGAACTCGGATTTAAACGATACGGAGAAAAATCCAAGACTCTATTCCGAGATAAAAAGCCTGATTTGAACGTCTATAACATGAAACAGGACCCCACCTACAAAGGGAAATTTAAACAGGCAAAATACTCTATCATCAGTGGCGAAAAGATGATTAGTCCGGACAACAACGAAGAAATCTATGGTCTTACACATGACAATGAGGAAGGACAGACCATCAAAGTAGTCCTGATATCCCAAGCAGGTACCGAAGGAATCGACTTGAAAAATGTGAGACAAGTCCATGTGATGGAACCATGGTATAACTTAAATCGTATCGAACAAATTATCGGAAGAGCACGGCGGAATTGTAGTCATAGTATGCTTCCTTTACACGAACGTAATTTTACCCTCTTCTTGTATGTCTCCATTTTAAGTGATACCCGTATTGAATCATTGGATGGTCTATTGTATCGTATGGCGGAAAAGAAATCCATCAAGATTGGAAGAGTGAGTCGTATTCTAAAATCAGTCTCGGTAGATTGTCTCTTGAATCAGGAACAACAGAATTTCGCAAAAATGACGGAAAAGATAACGCTGCTCTTAAGCAACGGTCAAAAGATAAAATATGATGTAAAAGATAAACCGTTTAGTAGTTTGTGTGATTACAGTAAAACGTGTGAATATGACTGTTACAATAAGGTGGGACCAGAATACAAAGAAGACCTGCTCACGTATTCTTATAAAGATACTCAAAATAACAAGTTGGAAGATAAAGTAAAGGCCCTTTTTAATCATAAGCATGTCTATACCAAGAAAGAGCTCATCCGTAACATCCATGCACCAATGGAAGAAATATTGCGCACACTCACCGATATGATTGAACATAAGACCCCGATTAGCGATAAATATTCTAAAATAGGATACATGACACAAATCGCGGACCTCTATCTATTTCAACCCATGGAATTAAACGACCCTAGGACATCTGTCTATGATAGAATGCGACCGATTCCTATAAAACCTAAAACCTTTGTATTGACACAGGAGAAGGAAAGAACAAAAGAGAAAGAGGATGATAAAGAAAAAGGGAATGGGAATGGGAATGAGAAACATAAACAGAGAGTATCGGATAAGGTAGCTCTTCTAGAGAACCTATACAATCAGGCCACACATCCGAAAGAAGACCCTGAAGAAGATTGGTACCAACTTTTTTCGAAGGCATCCGAGTATATGAAAACACATCGTGGACTCACAAACGAAGAGATTGATAAGTATTTGATAATCCATCTTTGTGAACAGCTCACGATAGAAAAGGAAGTAGACATTCTTCAGGAACTATACTCACGAGAATTAAATGACTTCGAAAAGAAACTGAAAGCATATTACGATGAAAAAATTGTAGAGAGACAAGACACGAAAGCGATAGGTCTTTTAGCCAAAGAAGGCATACGAAGTATACTTGTCATCTACGTATGGAATGAAGGAGGTAACCTATGGAGAAAAGCGACTCCCACGGAACAGAGTATATTCAAAGATATGTATACATTCAATAAAAGTAATCTATACTCTACCATTGGATTCATGGGGTATTACACAGATAATTCTTATCAATTTAAAATCAGAGACAAGAAAAACCCGGATACACGCGGAAGCTATCTGTTGATAAAAAAAAAGAGTGATATCATCGATTTTATGAACGATGTACTCTTTAAGAAAGTTATCTTCACCAAAGAAAACACGAAAAAGGAAAGCATCACTCGTACAGAACTGACGATTCTTTCAGAGCTTTATATGAGACATTTAGATTCCACGAAAAAAGAACGGTATTTCTTATCGAAAGTAGAATACCATTTGTATATAGAAAAAAATTGAAATAAACACATTTCGCTAATGCTAGGTAGTAAACATGTTCACTCACATGATAATTGAAGAACAGATTCTCGTTCCCTTCCAGCTTTGTTCTTCCCCAGAAAAATACTTTATGTCGTATGCCAAAGATAAATTAGAAGGACGGTGTAGGAAAGAGGGATACATCTCTATCCATAGTATGACATTGGAATCCTACTCATGCGGACTTCTGTTCGAAGACTCTGTATCCTTTGACGTAAGGTTCTATGCGGATGTCTGTAATCCAGAAGTCGATACGGTGACGGAATGTAAGATTATGAACAATACCAAGATTGGGATTCGAGGCATCTATCGGGAAAAAGACAATCCGATTATCTTCTTTGTAAGCAGAGAACATAATCCGACAAAGAATTTCGATGAATACGTGATTGGACAGATGTTACCGGTAAAAATTATAGGTACTCGGTTTGAACTCAATGATACCTCTATTTCTTCGATTTCAGAAATCATATAAATACATGTTCCTTTTATTTTTAATGATACATGACCTGGATAAAATGACAAGAATCATCGAAAGTTTTTCAAAAGAAGAACATATTCAAGTCCTCAAAATAATCATGGAAAAGGACAGTGGAACCGTAAGCGAGAATAGCAACGGTACCTTTGTACAAATGGACGAATTAAGCACAGAAAGTCTTGAAAAAATAAATAAATATATCGATTACGTACTGTTAAAAGAGTGTGACATCAATGTGATTGAAGAGACAAAGGAACGGTTGAAAAATAATATAAATGAATAAACGTATATCTAAACAATGATTGCGTCCTTCTCTCCTTATTTTATGAAGAGTAGTTTCGATATCCCAGATACAAAACCAAAGCCAAAGAAGAAACGGATACCTCCTAGTTTATTCACACATTTTTACAAACGCGTGAATCAAATAGACCGTACACAAATAGAAGATACAACCTACAACGAATGGAATGAACGAACCCTTCTGGCAGAAAAACTGGAAGGAATGAAGTTCAAAAAGAAGGAGAAAATTATCAACAATCTGGTGTATGACAAAGAGATATGCCTAGAAACATTGGCTATCTTATGTAGCTATTACAAGGTAAACGTCTATTATGTCCGAGGTAGAACCTTCGTAAAAATGTTCTATTCGGACAAACCCGCGTGGTTTATGAACGATACACATCAATTTATAGATGAAGTAGACCTAACCAACCATTTAGAGATTTCGCTTGAAAAACCATTGAAAGCCGTAAGCGGTTACAATTTGGCTCAGCTCAGAGATATGTCTACACGACTTTTACTCCCTATTGAGAAATACAAAAAACAAGAACTGTACGACTCCATAAAACTCGTCTTGAGTCATTTATATAAAATTGAAGAATGAAATAAATGAATGTTAATATATATATCATGTCTCTTCAGTCGGCATTATCCGTCTATGAATCGCTTTTAAAATTCAAATTTGACCGTCGAAGCTCTAAACCGATGGACGAATACGATTTAAGGAAAGGAAATGTTCACCTGGAAGGAGAGATTCGATTTCATACGATTGATAAAATTCAATTTGAGCGTATTTACAACACACTTTTATCGTATGGATTTGTAAAATCAAAAGAGGAGTATCAGCTGAAAGTGATTCACTATATGAACGACAATATGTCCAAGATACGATGTGAATTGAATGATTTGGCAAAGATTCGAGAGTTCTGTAAAACCAATGTACTTCCTCTAGAAACAAAGTACATCTTGAAACAGAAGATGGAAGAGTACCCCAACTACTATGAAAACAAAGATTATCAGTTTCGGTTTGCGATACAGAAGGAAGTGTCGCTGGAACCATCTGACAAAAGAATCGATGAAATTCAAACCAACTCTCGTGTATCGGATAAGAGTTTTCGATACATGACACGTATTACGTTAACCCATCCAGATATGCATTACATCCATGTTGATTTAAGTATTGTCAAATCCGTAAAAAGTCGCGGTGACCTGATGAAAGAAAAGTCCTTCTCTACAAGTAAATTGTTTTCCGAAGAAGAATCCTATGAGGTGGAGATAGAACTTGCTGATTTGGCAGGCATTCATAAACACTTCTCCAGAGTAAAACAATCGATACAGAAAACCATCCAATACATACAATGTGGACTTCAGAACACAACCTATCCTATCCCAAAGAAGGAACAACAAGAGGTGTTGGACGAGTACTTGGGACTCATCTTTGTTGCCGACAAACCTAAGATGATAGATACCAAGAATTTCATCGGACCTTCATCCTTTACCTTACAGAAAATCAATGTAGTCAATGACCCTGATAATCAGGCGCCCTGTATTTTGAAGGACTTTTGCGTGACAGAGAAAGCAGATGGCGAGAGAAGACTGTGTATGATTTCTCGGAATGGACGTATCTACATGATAGATACCAACATGAAGGTTCAATATACGGGATGTTCTACTAAGAAAACCGAACTGTTTGCGACCTTGATAGATGGCGAGTTTATTCCTTATGGGGCACAGCATAAAATACTTGATTTATACGTCGCGTTTGATATCTATTTCTATAACGGCAAAAACACACGCAGGGAACCCTTCTACAGCAAAACCGAGAAAAAGAACCGATACGACCGTCTACGAATTGTGATGAAATATATTCAAGAGACGATTGAACATGAGAGCGAAACGAATACGATGAAATTCAGAGCCAAGGAGTTCCACATGTCAGATGAGGCAACCTCTATCACGGAATGTTGTCAGAAGATATTCCACAAAATAGATAGCGGTGTGTTTGAATATGAGAACGACGGTCTTATCTTTACCTCTATGACTCTAGGAGTCGGTATGGAAAATCCCGAAGACAAGGTAAAAAATTACAAATACACGTGGGGCCAAAGCTTTAAATGGAAACCTCCGGAATTCAACACCATCGACTTTCTGGTTCAGCTCAAGGAGACCCATTATATTTCTTCCACGAAATCTCAGAACACTGAACCTTATCAGCTTGCTCATTTAAACGTAGGGCACGACCCAAAACAAGGTATGTTGAACCCACAAGACTTGCTGTTTGAAGGGAAAGTATCTTCCATCCATGAATCCACTGGGTATACAAAGGCTCTGTTTGTACCTAGTAGTCCCTACGATGCTCAAGCCTATCAGGCCTATTTGCCTCTCCTGGAGAATCAAGGAAACATGTGTCCATTCACAGAAAACAAGGAGGTCATCGAAGACGATAGTATCGTAGAGTTTAAATACGTCTTTACAGACGATAAACGTTTCAGATGGATTCCTTTAAGGATTCGTTACGATAAAACTGCGGATTACCGCAAAACAAAACGGAATTTCGGTAACTCTTACCAGGTTGCCAATAGCAACTGGTATAGCATGTATAACCCTATCACAAAAGAAATGTTGTGCGATGCTACCTTGTTGCCTACGTTCCAAGACCTAGACCAGACCGTTTATTACAACCGAACCGGCAGTAAATCCTATACCATCAATCTACGAAACTTCCACAACTTGATTGTGAAAGCAATGTTATACGATTCCGTGATGTTTAAAGGATGTACTCTTTTGGATTATGCGGTAGGTAAAGGAGGTGATATCTCCAAATGGATGAACAACAACCCCGCATTTGTGCTAGGGATTGATATTTCCAAAGACAATATTCACAATATGAAAGACGGTGTATGTGCTCGGTATCTTGATTTAAAAAGTCGAAAACGAAATCTGTTTGACGCCCTATTCATTCATGGAGACACAAGCAAACTGTTGCGAGGCGAGGAATTTGCGGTTCAAGAAGACAAAGAGGAGGAACAAAAGAGTAAATTTGTCTTTCAGCAAGTGATGGGTATCAAAGAACCCTCCAAACAATATGGGTCTTATGTCGAGAAAAACCATGGCGTCGCAAAAAAACTGTTTGATGTAGGGTCAATACAGTTTGCGCTACATTATATGTTTAAGAACAAGGACACGCTCCATACCTTTATGAAGAACTGTTCCGACACAATTAAGGTGGGTGGGTACTTTATAGGTACCTGTTACGATGGGTCTAAGATATTTGAAGCGCTCAAAGACGAAAAGGAAGGAGGTAAGATAGAGCTCTATAAATCGGAAGACTGTAAGAGCTCGAAAAATATGAAAAAAATATGGTCCATCACAAAGAAGTATAGTCAGTCCGAATTTCCGGACAACGAATCGTCTCTTGGGATGACGGTAGGGGTTTACCAAGAGACCATCAACAAGGATTTTGACGAATACTTGGTACATTTCCCTTATTTCATAGAAAACATGAAACAATATGGATTCGAAGTAGAAACCAAAATGCCAGGTACGGATTTACCTGGGATTGGAAATTTCAGCGTACTCTACGAATATATGATAAAGACAGGAGGTACCTTTCTCATGTGCGAAAAAGAAAAGGAAATCTCTTTCATGAATAAGTATTTTGTGTTTAAGAAAATACGACAAGTGGATAGTCTCCTTGTCTACAATTCCAGTTCTATTCAAGAGGAAGAATATTTTGGGAAGATAGGAAAGGCAGTCAAGCTGAATAAACCTATTAAATTAAGAAAATAGAGAAATCATGATTACTATAATCAACGATGAATAGTTATAATATTCATGAACTCGTGCCGGTGATTCACGAAGAGAATATACAAATCCATTCAAAGGAAATTACTTATACAAATAAAACTTTGCGAACCTATATTCATACAATTAAAAAAGAAATCGACCATTGTCTCGTGGAATGGGAGAAGAACAAACGAAAACTCAACCCATATGAATACATCAATACACAATTTGATGCTTTTAGTCCATGTGTGTGTAATTACAAACCGATTTCAAGAGCCTTTTTTAAATTACTAGAAATATTGAATGCGTTTCCTTTTTGCTTTCCAAAGGTGATGCGTAGTTTTCATCTAGCAGAAGGACCCGGAGGTTTTATCGAAGCCATACAATATTCACGTAAAAATCCGAAAGACGTTTATTATGGTATGACCTTATTAGATACAAAGAGGGATATTCCGTTATGGAACAAATGTGAACGAAGTCTGATGAAAGGAAACCCCAACATCATCATAGAATCCGGAGATGGGACTGGAAATCTATATCATCTAGAAAATCTTCTATATGTTAGACAACATTATGAACATTCGATGGATTTTATTACAGCAGATGGCGGATTCGATTACAGTGTCGACTTTAATAATCAAGAAGAAAGTTCTCTACATCTTATTTTCTCGGAGGTATGTTTCGCATTGATGATGCAGAAAAAGGGAGGACATTTTATTCTGAAAGTATTTGATACGTTTAGTTCTTCTACGATAGAACTTCTCTATTTACTGACGTATTTGTACGAAGAAGTGGTTGTGTCTAAACCCATGACGAGTCGTCCAGCAAACTCAGAGAAGTATATTCTATGTAATAAATTCAAAATGGTTCATAACATAGAAGAAATCAAAAACAAGATTTGTGACATCTATACCACCGTACAGAATAATCCATACACCTCAATTCTGTCGATGGAACTCCCTAATTTATTTCTAAATAAAATAAGAGAAATCAACTCCATTTTTGGACAGAGTCAAGTGTCTACTATCTTGTCGGTCCTTACCTATATTACCGATGACAAAAAGAACGACAAGTTAGACCAACTTAGAAAGTCACATATTCATAAATGTGTCAAATGGTGTAAAAAAAACAACATGGATATTCATGACAAATATTATGGTGTTTATTGAAGGTTTGTAGGAAGACAGCTTTGTTCGTGCGCACGGTCTTGTCTCACCCAAACACAGCCCGTAGGAGGATAATTCTGTCCTTTCACATTGACATACCCAGTATCAAGCGTTGCTCTTGCGGTAGCATAGTTGGCCAAAGCCACGTTTGACATCACGGTTTGATATTTGAGACGGTTGGTTCGAGACGAGGCAGTCGCCCCACCTTGCTGTTGGAACGCACGATTTGAAGGCTTGATTACAATCTTATTACAAACACCTGTTACATCTGGACTCTCTGACCCTTGTCCACTTGTATACGTATAGTCCGAAAGTTTTTTACCTTTGGTTTGATTCTGTTCAAAAGTCTTGGTTCTCTTCTGTAAATATTCCTTGGTCGTGGTACAGTATTCCTTCGTACAGTTACCCGCATTTCTTCTTATCGCCGTACATTCACCATTTTTACGTTTCGAGTGGCAATCTTCTTTGTTGTGGTCTATCTCTGTTACAATACAATTCGTAATGGGTTCCTTTGTTACGGTGACACTTGTACCATTCAATTGACTTATCGTGACATTGGAAGAGGCAGTCCCCGTATTTAAACGCTTACGCCATACTTTCAGAGGCCTAGAAAGCTTCTTCATACAAACCGTTGGCAGGTTTGTACCAATGGTAGTACACTCTCTCTCCTCAAAAATAAAACCTTTCTTTACGGGGTCATAATAAGCCGAACCAGGAATCCAAATGTTCTGTTTGACATTTAATCTTGGAATAGTCGCAAGTACGGTCTTTGTGACGGTTTCAGGATAGTTCTGTCTTCTAGAGGTATAAGGTCCTACCGTATTTGTTTCTGGACGAGTATTTGAGGGATATACGCTTTGTGAAGGTTGTCCTTTCCATGTAAATCTCATTATATATATATGATACTTAAAATTATTCTCGTTATTGTTTTTGTTAAACTATGCCTTGACACTCTTTGGTCCAGAGAAAACTTTATGGAAGTACCTAACCTAGCTAGAGTGTCAGAGGATAAAGAAAAACCATCTAAATGTAATATTAACATCCAGTTTCCAAACTATGACCCCGTATTAAACCTATACAACAATGATAACAATTTTTTATTCAATAACTTTAGCAATATAAAAAAATCCGCAAATCCAGATGAATGTTAAACTTTTATATCTTTGTACTATAATGTTGAGTACACATGAAAAACTATACCTTTTGATTTGGATGTTTCTTTACGTGGTGATTGTTTACCTCGCTTCAAACCGATTGAATTAACCGGTCTTTTCTTTGATTTCGTTGGACATGCTTAAAATCTCCCTGGTTTTTTGTACCACATTGGAAAGGGTATCTGAAGGGGAACTTCCATTTGAACTTATAAATTCTAGTAAAACTTCTGGTTTATAGCCATCTTTTATCTTCCTCGCATACAACTCTGCGATTCTAGAGTCTATCATTTTATCGATTTCGTACTTACACATAAAACGATGAAACCTCTCCATGACTGCCTTTTTTTCATCCGTATCTATCGTAAAAGAGGAGGTCACTTTTAATCCTTTTATAATCTTTAAGATGTTTGTAGAGACGGAACCATTGTCACTACCATTCATTTTAAAAATTTTAACTGTTTCCGGAGACAAATCAGACTTTAGGAAATCCGGATTTTCTATTTTGATGTATACAAAATAACTATCTAAGACCTTTCTAACCACCGTAGAATAATTTGTGGGCATCATGATATTATATATTGCCGCTCCGCTGAGCAAGAGTCCTGCTCCTCCAGATGAGGCCATACCTATACCGAATGCGCCAGCCGTAGAAGCGGACGCAGTAGCGGTGCCCACTACGCCACCCGCTCCAGCGGTAGCACCCGCACCCGAAGCCACGCTAAGCGCACTACTTACCCCCGTTGCTGCCAGAATTCCAGAAACACTGACAAATCCACTTGCGATGAGGGCAAGGATAGCAAGCCACATACCTGAATCGATATAACGTTTTACTAATCGAGAAACGCTATTCTTAAAGGTACACGTGTCGCAGTGAACTCTACAGATATCGTCTTTGTCAAACTCAGATTGACTGATATGTTTTTGTACACAATTTATCCGTTCTTCATAAGAAATGTTCGTTGGATTATAAAAGGGGTTTACAATGGTGACGACCTCTTTGTTTCTCAAAATGGTCTTTTCGTTCGCATATTTTGCGCATACCTTGATTGTTTTATAGATGAGCACCCATTTCATCAATGATTTGTAATCCTGTATTTTATAGATAATTCGGTGTATATACTTTTTTCGTTCTGCGTCACTGGCTCGAATCCCTTCGATGTAATCGAACAGACGAAAGATAGCATGTTTTAGTTTTGTATAATCGCTCGGATTACTAAACATAGTCTTAAACTTTTCTAGAAAACCAGGTGAATAATCTTTCTCCTCCAAGAATGGCTTTTGAATAGGGTTCCCATTCTTATCAAAGGAAGGGTTAGGGTCTTTGTAATTAGTCACGAGAGAGGTCTTTCCATGAATATAAACATCTTTCTCTAACAAAAAATCATCTTCCTGTAACTCTTTTTGTTTTTCAATCTCAAAAAGTGAGGGAAATGAACGATGGAAAAAAGACCCTCTTACGTCATTGAATGCTTTTCTAGATAAGTTATTCAGATTACTCATAGGTATATTCAAGACTTCTGCTAAAAGATAAAAAGAACCCGCAAATAAGGCTGCTACTCCATACATTACCAATGTTCCCATCATTGCTATCTCTTTCGCTGGACCACCTCCTTTTAGAGTTTTTGTATGACGTCTCTGTTTCTTGTTTTTACGTCTATGTGTGTTTATCTTTTGTCTATGTATATGTCTTTTATGTGTAAACCTCATTAAAGTATGTGGATATTAATTTCATCGTACACGCTTTAAAAACTCATAAGACCCATGAGATTCATCTCCACCAAAAGATTTGTCGTTGTAGTTTTTGTTTATCATACTGAGCCCCTTGAATTTAGTGAATAGGGAACTATCCGAAACATATTTTTGGTTTCCACTATAAAGCGGGACTTCTGATGGAGTCACGCCTTGTGTCACTGTACTACAGTCTTTCTTACTGACGCACCCTCCCATTTTAGGTCTCAACTTCATGGAATTCACACCATACACCTGATTCGGTCCACCACAGGTCTGATAGTTTCGAGACAACACATCTCCCTGATTAAAAGCAGTTCGGAATGGACCCGCCAAGGAAGGAATGCGTCGACCGTTTAATTGAACTTGGCTGGTTTTAAATGCTTTTCGTAAGATTTTTCGCTTCATAGCATCCTCCGAGCAAAAAGTACTATTGGCAAATCCGCTACGTCTACCGCCAGGAAGACCGCCTCCTAAAACGCTTGTTTGTGTCGATGGTTCAAATCCTGACATGTATATTCTATCATTATAAAATAATTACCCTTAGGTCATAATTCGTGGAACCACATTCATCGCAATGAGTTCCTGAAAGAGGAGCTTACAACTGAAGGGGACTTCTACATAAGAGAACTCTGTCTTGTTCTCGCACATTTTACACAGATGAATATGCTTCTTCTCGTTGAAAATCGCAATCATACCACACCGCTTACACACATGAAAGGAGTATTTGTCGGATACGTCATACATTCTCTCTTTGGTAAATCGCGATGCTCCGTGTGAAATCATACAGTCTCGTTCCATCTCTCCGAATCGCAAACCTCCGTCTCGACTACGACCTTCCGCCGGTTGACGGGTCAGATTCACCATGGGTCCGATACAACGACTGTGTTGCTTGTCGTTTACCATGTGCTTGAGTCTCTGGTAATAGACTGGGCCAATAAAGATGGAAGACTCAATCTGTTGTCCGGTTTTTCCATCATACAATACATCGTTTCCTTTAGATTCGTAATTGTATTTTTGGAGTTCCTTGAAGATAGTTTCCATGTTAATCTCTCCGAAACTAGTACCATCTCCAAAGAGTCCCAGTTCAAGGAGTAACTTTCCTAGAACTGTTTCCTTGATTTGAGCAATCGTCATGCGCGAAGGAATCGCGTGTGGATTAATAATCAAATCTGGACGAAGTCCGTCTTTGGTAAAAGGCATATCCTGCTCATCGATAATGTTTCCAATGGTACCCTTTTGTCCGTGGCGGCTGGAAAACTTGTCTCCGATATTAGGCTTCCGCAAGGTACGAATCTTCACCTTACAGAAGTTGTACCCATCCCCGTTCCGGTCAATATATACTTTATCTGTATAAGACTCCTCGTCGGTTCGATAGCATTTGCTTTGGTCCTCGTATTTGACGACCTTTGTATTGTCGTTCTTATTTTCCTTGATGACAACCACCTTTGCGATAATAATATCCTTATCTTCTACCAAAGTGTTCTCATCCATCACACCATGTTTATTAATTTTGCTATAATTTCCAAACTTCATGTTCTTCGTGTTCAGTTTGTTTGGATTCATTCGGATTTCTTCCTCTCCATTAGTCTTCTTGTCTTCATCCTTTTCTGTATGGTAGATAGTCGCATGAAACAACCCTCTGTCAATACTTCCACGATTAAACAAGATACTATCCTCCTGATTGTAGCCACTATGGGTCATAATCGCAACAATCACCTGATTTCCGGATGGAAGACGATTCAGTTTCAACATATTCATAATCCGCGTTTCTACCAAGGGTCTCATGCTGTAGTTCAGCACATATGCTGTTTTGTCCATACGTTGTTGAATGTTCGAAACATAGACACCCATCGCCTGTTTACCCATCGCAGATTGATAGGTATTTCTGGGGGATTGATTGTGTTCCGGGAAGGGAATACATGAAGCAATCACGCCAAAGATGGTGCTTGGATGAATTTCACAGTGGGTATAATGGTATTCTGGATGAATTTTATGGGGCTTTGTCGCAATCATGCTCATCGATTGTTCATACGGATCCACGTATTCAATCACCGATTCGTCAATCTTGATAGAGACCAATAAATCATCCCAGGTAAGTTCGCCACTATCCAACTGATGAATCATTTTCTTGGTAATCAACAACGCATTGTCTCTTACTTTGTACAAGGGCCTCAACAATCGTCCGTATTCATTCGACACAAAGATTTCCTTTGTGTTATAATCAAACACAACCGATGTATAAATATTGATAATCCCCTTGGATTTCTTGTCCTTCAACTCTTTATAGAGTTCAATCGGATGGTTAGTGATACCTATCCATCGACCATTGACGAAGACCTTGACTTTATTGAAATATTTCTGTGGGCAGGTCAAATCATCTAGCGCAACAATTTTGTCTTTCAAATAAGCGTAAATAGGAGCACTGTCGGAATATCCTGAAATCGTGGTCATGTAACTGAGGTTTTTCACAACACCAATCGATTGACCTTCAGGCGTCTCGGCTGGACAGAGAAAGCCCCAAGAAGACCCGTGTAGTTTCCGCGGTTCAATCAACTTTCCACTTTTGTCAATCGGCATATTAATTCGACGCAAGTGGCTAAGGGTAGACGCATAAGTGAGACGGTTGAGTACCTGCGCTACACCCACTTTATTCGAGTTCAAATGCTTAATCCCGAAATCACCCGTTGAGAGCGCGCGTTTTAGACCATTTTCTATGGTCGACGACTTGACAATCTTATAGATGTTGGTGAGCGTAATAATACTTCCATAATCTTCCGTCGATTTCCATGAACCATTGTTGATTTCACGAATCACTCTCTTTTGAATGTCTTTCACTACTTTGTTGAAATAGTTACGAAAGAGGTTATTCATGAGGGTGCCTGTGAGTTCAACCCGTTTGTTCGTATAGGTATCTCGTTCATCGCATGGGATATAGCCTAGCGCACTCCGTACAATACGATTCACCATATAGCCGAGCAAATAGATTTTCTCGGTAGAGGTTACACAATTCGGGAACAAATCATTTGACAAAACATCCAAAGCAAATTCGTGCTTTTTTCGTTGACCTTCTTCCTTTTCCATGTTCAAGGGGGTGTAAATCACTGAATTAATCACGTATTTCAGACAGTCATCGTAAGTGAGATATTCAACCGACTGCATGATAGATGCCTTCAGATATTGTAGAATATCGTGGTTCTCTTTGTTCGCGACATCCAGGCAGATAATCTGACAAATTTCTTTGTCGCTTTTTACACCGAGTGCTCGAAACAGAATGAACAGAGGAATGGGGCGTTTAAGTCTTGGAATTTGAACCAGAATTTCATTTCCACAGGAGGTCAGTCGAGATGAAATCATCATGTAGATTTGTTTGGGAGAAATACACTTCCAATCTGGGACCGAGCGTATCTCGGAACTATACAACCACTTATGTCCTGGTTTCATTTTGTAACATAATATTTTATTATCTGCGGGTTTTTCTTGACCGATACAGGTCTTTTCCGAACCATTGATAATAAAGTATCCACCGGGGTCCATTGTACATTCTTCCGTGACATTTGGATGAATGTAACTATACTGGTTTAGAATACAGATACACGACTTCAGCATAATCGGAATTTTTCCAAATTGAATCTTGGACAATTTAATGGTCTTTGTCTCTTCTTTTTCCAACCTTTCTCCTGTTCGGATGAGATATTTGATGTTCAAATCAATCGTAAAATTGGAGGTGTATGTGAAATTTCGGAGACGAGCATTGTTTGGAAACATCAGCTTGGTTGCTCCATTATTCTCATGAATCTCTGGTCGGTAAATACACAGATTTTCAAATTCAATAAACACTTCCAAACGATAGTTTTTACATTCTTTGATGTAGTCATGCGGAGACTTAATATGAAGAGGATTAAACATTTGAATGGTTCGTTTCATCTGATTTTGAATAAAGTCATTGTAAGATTCGACCTGATGCTTTACCAACTGAGGCAAGTGCTTATTCGCAAAGTAGGACTCAATGACTTTCCAGCAGTCCTTCTCTTCGTAAGTCTCATCACGTCGGGAATCCATTTTTACCTACTATATTTATAGAATGACTTTAATTCAATTTTTTATTTGTTTAGAACATCGTTTTATTTTGGGTTCCATCATTATATGAGTTTAAAAACAATCCAGATGGACCCAAGTCATCTTAAAATGACAAAACAAAAGAAGACCAAAAAGGCCATTATACCTCCATCGGTCATGATAAATCAACCGAATCTCCGTCAGATATTGCTGGATAAGTTGATGAAACATCGTAAGACACAGAAAAAGAAAGAACCCGATATCTTAAGCAATAACTTTGATGAACAGTGTATGTTTCCGGAACAAGCACCTGTGGTCGAGATAAAGCCACAAGAAACCCATATGAGTACAGTGTCTCATGACAAACCCTATGGCGTTTTAAAGAATGGACTCAAGCCCACGTTTAAGACCTGGAATAAAACCCAGAAAAATAACGTGGCCACAATAGGTACGACTGAATCCGTGAATAGGTGTATCCACCCAGTCGAGACCATCCAACCAGAAATAAGACCACCCGAAAGAGTACCTGAACCCGTTCCCATCGAAGTGAGTCCATCCTTATCCGAACCCGTTCCTGTTGAAGTCGCACCAACCGAGGTCACTACTGTAGAGACGAGAGTTCCTATTAAAGTTGGGAAAAGTAAGAAAAATAAAACGGTTCAAATCTTAATTCCTTGTCATCAAACACGTAAGAATCGAACCGAACAATACGATACGTATCGAAAAACCTCTTTATCTACAGTAAAAAATTATTTGAAAAATCGTAAACTCATCAAGGTAGGAAGTACCGCACCCACCAATCTCATTCGCCAGATTTATGAGAATGCAAAAGCCTATGGTGACGTAGTCAACGAAAACAAACAGAATTTACTCTATAACTTTGAAGCGGACGAAACCCTAGAATAAAACACTTTTACATCTTGGACAATGATTGTGAAAATTTATCCAATAGAAAAAGAGTTCTCTACTGAAAATATGGTTACATTCCTTTACCCGAATGACTTTATCCTCTGGTTTAAACATCGTTCGAGATAGTGGACAGAACATTGGTTCTGGATTAAAAATAGAACCGTAATTACATTCGACAAATGTACATTCCTTCTCCTTCATGGTAACGTCTGACTCGGATGGTTTCACAAAGTTCGCAACGGTCTGTTCATGTAGTTTGACAGTCTCTATTAGTAATTGAATGTTTTGGCTGTTTTTCAAAAGGAGTTCCATGGAATCCATGGTGGATGTATCTATGAAGTATTTAAATTAAAACAAGAGTATTGAATTAAACACATCACTCCTCATTCTTTATGAAGGGTATTTGCGGGTTATCAAACCTGGGTAACACCTGTTACATAAACGCAGCCTTACAGATTTTTTCACAAATCCATGAACTCAACCGTTACATTCTCACTGTACAAAATGTAAAGAATTGTATCGATTCAAATGTCACGTTTGAATGGATTCAATTGTATAAGATATTTGAAGAGAACCATGGAACGATTATACCGAATCGTTTCATTGAACGTATGAGACAAGTGTCTACGCATAAACATCGGGACGAATTTTCGGGTCATGAACAGAGTGATTCGGTTGAATTTTTTGAATTCATGTTAGAGTGTATCCATAATTCTTTAAACGGACTAGATGAATCCATTCGAGACAAAAGAGCCCTTGACAATCCGATCGACAAATACATGGCCCATATAGAAAAGAGTGACCATTCTATCATACAAAAATTGTTTGTCTCCTGTTCTATCAATCGATACGTGAATCCGAATACGCATAAAGTGGAGTTTGACCGGATTGAACATGAGTACCGTCTCTCTTTATCTATTCCGGAAATACCCAATGTATCGTTACAGGATTGTTTTACGGATACGTTTAAAGAAGAGCTACTTACAGGAGACAACGCATGGTTTGATGAAAAGGAAAATATCAAAAAAACAGTACTCAAACGTAGTTGTCTTTGCTATACCCCGCCTATTCTAGTCCTTCATCTGAAACGCTGGAAAAAAAATCTCATGAAAAAAAATTTCAAAGTAAATACTCCGTTTCGTTTAGACATTCAGCCATTTACGATTTATAAAGAGCCTTGTGAATACGAACTATTTGGTATTATCAATCACGAAGGGAGTATCCAAATGGGACATTATCATGCTTCTATTCAGAGAAATGGAGCATGGTTTTCCATGAACGACAACATGATTCAGCACGTTTCACCTGAACACCTGATTCACGAAAGAAACTATTGTCTGTTTTATAGAAAAATAAAATAATGTTTCATTATAAATATGTCTGATTCTTTGGACGATTTCTATAAAGAGTACCATGTCAATTTAGTCGCTTTATTTGGAGTGATTATTATAGTCTATATCGCCATTTTTAGTTTATTCAATAACACTTCCGTGAATTCACCCGAAGCTAGACCCTGGATTGTGATGATTGAAATCTGTTTATGGGTTTTATTCATTGTCATTCTTTTTCTAAACATGAAACATTTTAGTAATTTTGAGTTTGATTTCAACAATGTGTTGTTTAATCTATTCGGTTCAGATAAGCCAGAACTAGAAGTTCATGTTCATAAACCTCGATTAGAGATTCCAACGGCTCCTGTTCATCGAGATGTTTCTAATGTACCTGTCGTTTGTACACAAGATGTCTCCGGTGAAGTATTTCACATTCCTCGAAATCGATATACCTATGAACAAGCAATTGAAACCTGTAAACTATTTGATGCGAGATTAGCGACCTACGACGAAGTCGAAGATTCTTATAAAAATGGAGCTAATTGGTGTAGCTATGGTTGGTCTAGCGACCAATTAGCCCTGTTTCCTATTCAGAAATCCATGTACAATGAGTTGAAAAAGATTCCCGGTCATGAAAGAGACTGTGGACGAGTGGGCGTCAACGG